>Ga0207416_1000604_pt1 | contig 58569 bp, 55 predicted proteins | sample PaiPotPPM11metaG_FD_184107 | JGI IMG/M metagenome (GOLD analysis project Ga0207416, IMG submission 184107) | Iron sulfur acid spring bacterial and archeal communities from Banff, Canada, to study Microbial Dark Matter (Phase II) - Paint Pots PPM... ... | reverse complement strand
GTCATCGCCCAAGCCGGAGCGGCTAAAGACCATCGTCAATGGCAAGCCGACCGACGACCATCCCTGGAAGAAGCGATCGGCAGGGGCGCTCACCTCATAACCTCCTCCAACAATCTGCGGCGCACCCGAAGATCTCCTGCATTTAGGAGACGTATCATGACTACGACACGTGAAGATCTGCGTGATCACCTGACGGCGGTAATCGAGGCCGCTCAAGAGCTGCCGAAGGAGGATCGGCCATATGGCCAGAGGCGCCGCGCGGTGATCCACTGGGTGCATAGATATCGGAGAAAGCGGGAAATGCGATGGTAGATGAACCAAGGTCTGCTCAATCGTTGCCTACCAAATTCAAGGACTGTTTGCGGGTGCCTCCTATCGTCCGTCCACACCCGGTAGGCGGCGAGCGGTACGGCTTACGGATCCATATGCGATCTGCTCAAGTCCAGCTGCACTCGGAATTGCCCCCAAGTGAGGTATGGACGTATGAGGGGTCTCTGCCAGGACCAACCATTGAGGTCGCGCGCGGGCAGCACGTTCAGATTGAATGGATCAACGCTGTGCCCGAAGATCAGCCCTATCCCGTCACCGCCGTCACTGCCCCGGATGGCTCGCAAAATGAGCCCGGCCGCAGCGGCAGACCCCTCAATCAGACCGTTGCCACGCTTCCGCCCTGGACGGTCGTTCATCTCCATGGCGGTCGGACAGCGGCGATAAGCGACGGCTGGACCGAGAACGCTTCCCTCTCAGGTCAATCCACCACGAGCGACTATACCAACGACCAGCAGGCCACGTTGCTCTGGTATCACGATCACGCCATGGGCATAACCAGATTCAACGTGTATGCAGGACTCGCCGGGCTCTACGTCATCCGCGATGAGGAAGAAGCAGCGCTGCGCTTGCCCGGTGGCGCCTACGAAATACCCTTACTGTTCCAGGATCGCAACCTGGATACAGCACCTGATGGATCGCTCACCGGTCGCCTGCTGCATAAGGTTGAAGATGGCACGATGGAGTTTTTCGGCCCATTCACGCTGGTCAATGGAACCATCTGGCCACACCTTCCGGTCGAAGCGCGACAGTACCGACTGCGGCTGCTCAATGGATCGAACGCGCGAATTTACCGCCTGGTGCTCCTCGATGAAAGCGGGAAGCCTACACACCATACGATCAAGCAGATTGGTACAGATGGCGGCCTATTAGGGAAGCCGGTTGACATTCCCCAGGATGGCGTGATCCTCTCACCGGCAGAGCGTGCCGATCTCATTGTCGATTTTCGCGCTGTGCGAGGGCAGCGGCTCACCCTGGTCAACACTGCCGGGGCACCGTTCGACGGCAGTGCGGCCACCCAACCACCAGGAATGCCCGATCGTGAGAACCGACTCCCGCACCCGGAGGTGATGGAGTTCCGCGTCTCGTCACAGGCGGTGGATGACCCCTTCACGCTGCCCATTGAGCTTTCGCCGGCGTACCGTCGAATCGAGCACGACCGTGTACCATCTGATCACCCACACCGAGTCGTCGCGATGGTGGAGTATCCCGATGGAATGCTCACCTTCCGTGAGCTGGCTGAGGTGCCAAATGGAGATGCCGGATCGAGCGAAGCGCTTATTGCGATCACAGATGAACAGGGAAAAACAGGACACTATCGCACCATCGCACAGCACTTTGAGGACACCGTCAACTGGTTCGTGTCGTATGGCTCGACAGAGGAATGGAGTGTCCTCAATTTGACAGAAGATACGCATCCCTTCCATGTGCATCTGGTCCAATTCCAGGCGTTGCGCAGGGATCTCTACCAGACGGATGGCTTTCATCCAGAAACTGGCGGAACGACTGCACCAGTCAGCTTTCAAAGCCACGGAACACTCGATGCGAACGAGCTGGGCTGGAAAGATACGGTGCGTGTCAACCCCGGTGAGATGGTCTCGATAGCGGCAACGTTCGATGGCTTTACGGGCCGCTACATGTACCACTGTCACATTCTGGAGCACGAGGATCACGACATGATGCGGCCGTTTATTGTCATGCCGACCGCTGCCCTGGCCGCAATGGACATGCCGGACATGGGTATGCCGGTGGCCTCTGCCGGTACAGAGCAGGACGCGAGCTGAACCGCATCGTCGGTATCGCCGTGTATCTCGGCGTCTAGCTCAGTGTCGGGCAGAGGCCGGGGCGCCTGTCGGGAGTGCCTGACGATCATTGGTCAGTAACCCATGGAGCGGCCTGCCTCACCCGTCTCCTCTCTATCCTCCTCCCGTTCGTAGATCTCACGGGCGAAGCCACTTAGCACCCCGGCGCAGCGCTCGACCTCAGCCATGGCGCGGCTTCGTCCCTCGGCACCAAAGGCATCGCGTGCCTCCACCTGCGCCAAGTACTTGCGCAATCGCTCCAGATTGCTCTCCTCGTCCTCCAGCTCGGCGAAGGTGTACTTGCCCTTGCGCTTCTCCCGCTCGATCTCCTCCCGGAACCGCTCCGCCTCGTCGACCACTTCCTCGTACTCCTCGTCCCGCGCCGCATTGAACCGCGCTACCGTCTTAGCATGCCATGCCTCATCCGGTGAGGCGGTCTCCAGCACGGTCGCCTCACCCCCGTATTCTTCGATCCGCTGGGTCAGGTGAGCGAAGGACGCGCGATTGGCATCAGAGAGCGGAAGCAAGCATACGGCGTGCTGGAGGGAGTTGGCGCCAAGACGCTTGGTCTCGCGCCACACCGCACTCCGTGCCGACGAGGTAGGCTCGGCCGGGAGCCGGTAAATCAGAAGCAGCCAGCGCTGCCGACATGCGGGATCGTCCATCGTCTCCCTTGTGAAGTGTATCTTATTACTCATGCAACCTACGTTGCATGGTAGTATGCACGGTGCATCACGTTCCCGGAGGGAATAGCCCGTGCCGTCCGACCTTACCATCTTTGCCGCCACGTACCTGGTCTTCATCGAGGCGCTGTTGGCGGCCGCCTTCCTTGTGCCTGTCCTCCTTCCTCGACCCCGGACTGAGTGGGTTCGCTGGGCGGTGCTGACCGGCGTCATGCTCGTGCTCGCGTATGTGTTCGCCAAGATCGGTGGTGCAGTGTACAGCGATCCACGCCCCTTTGTGACCGATCATATCCGCCCGCTCATCGCGCACGCCCCGGACAACGGCTTTCCCTCCGACCACGCCTTGCTGGCGGCAGCCTTGGCCGCCGCGGTGGCCTTCGCCCGTCCCCTCCTCGCGCTACCGGTTGCCGTCGTGGCGATCCTCGTAGATTGGGCGCGGGTGGGTGCTGGGTTGCACCATGTGGCGGACGTCGCAGGCAGTGCCCTCTTCGTCGCCCTCGGTGCGGCCGTTGCTCTCGCCATCGCTCCCACCATCATTCGCTCGCTCAGGCCCTACCTGCCTGATTGGCTCGTACGTCCTCCTCCCGCTCCAGGGCAGGGGAGCGCGTAGCGCCCTGGCGTCGACGTGGCGCTAATCGGCGTCCTCGGCCTGTCGACCAGCACCCTCACCCACCTGCTCGACCTGTGGGGCTACCCGATCGTGGCGCTCTTCGTCGCCATCGAGTCGAGCGGGATCCCGTTCCCGGGTGAGACCATGCTCCTAGTCGCGGCGACCTACGCCGGTGCGGGTCACCTCCGCATCCCCTGGGTGATCGCAGCTGCGGCAATCGGCGCGATCGTGGGAGACAACCTGGGCTACACCGCCGGGCGATTCGGCGGGCGGGCGCTCGTTGAGCGTTACGGCGGGTACGTGCGCATCCGACCAGAGCGCCTGGATCGGGCCGAGCGGTTCTTCCAGCAGTACGTCGACCGTACGGTCTTCTTTGGCCGCTTTGTCGCGGTCTTACGCGCCTGGGTCGCCTTCCTCGCCGGCACGAACCGCATGCCCTGGCCCAGGTTTCTGGTGTTCAACGCGGCGGGAGGGATCGTCTGGGCCACCGTCTACGGCCTGCTTGGCTACTTTCTGGGCCACAACTCCCCGCTGCTGCACCGGATCGTGAACCTGCTCGGTGTGGGAGGAATCGTGGTAGCCGTCGTCGTGGTCCTGGTCGCCTTTGTCCTGTGGCGGCGCAGGAGGGCCAGGGGGGAGACCGATTCAGACTCATCGTAGGACCTGCCGACGCCTCTTCCTCTCGATCATCGAGCGGCTTTGAAGGATCATGGGAGGGATGGTCACTCGGCCGCAGCCCATTGAGAGCGTTGGGAGCGGGCAGGAGAGGGAGGTGGGCGCTTGTCGGTGGATCTAATCGCAGCCCTGGCAGCCCTCGTCGCAGGCCTGGTACTCCTCGAGTTCGGCGCGGATCGGTTCACCGATGCGAGCAATCGCCAGCTGCTCGCCTGAAATACGATATGAGCCATCGCAACAGGTGTAGGCTGGTGTTACGATCGACAAGGCACCACTGCGGCAAACAGGCACTTGAGGGAGCCGAGGAAGAACTCTGGAAAGGAACACGGGAGATACACATGGACCAGAACCAGATCGATCGGATCGCCAGGATGCTCTATCGGATCAGCGACAGTCAGGAGCGCGATGAGGTGACGCGGGAAATTGCGCGGGTGTTGGCGAGCTCCGAGTCCGGGTTCGACACCAATCGCTTCTATGAGCTGGCGAACGTGGCCTACCTGGAGGACCGGTAGGAACGCGCTGGTGAAACAGCGGCAGGCCCCGCTCCTGGCCCAGCTGATACATACAAGGACAACAGAGGCCCTGATCCCTTCCTGAGATCCCTTTACGTGTGATGCGTATTGGGTGCTGGTCGCTAGGCGGCTGCCGCCCTTTCCGCCACCTCATTGTCCCGTGAGGGCCTCTCCGCATACAGGATGTCGTCGACAAAGCCGTAGCTCTGGGCCTCGGTAGCCGTGAAGAACTTGTCGCGCGAGAAGTCCTGCACGATCGTCTCGTACGGCTGCCCCGTGTACTGGGCCATCAGGCGATTGGCTCGCTCCTGCAGGTCGAGCAGGAATCGCACATGGATCTCGACGTCCGGCGCATAGCCACCCAGACCGGACATCCCGGCCGGATGGAAGTGAATGGTCGCGTTGGGAAGCGCGAACCGCTTACCCTTGGTTCCGGAGGCGAGGAGGAAGGTCGCCATGCTGCCGGTCATGCCCATGGCGATGGTGGCGACGTCCGGCCGGATCAGGTTCATGGTGTCGTGGATCGCGAAACCCGCGGTGACCGATCCGCCACCGCTCGCAATGTACAGGTTGATGTCCCGGTTGGGGTCCTCCGATTGGAGGAACAGCAATTGGGCGACGACCAGACCGGCGAGCATGTCGTCGATCTCCGAGTTGATGAAAATGATCCGGTCGCGCAGGAGGCGGGAGTAAATGTCGGACCCGCGCTCGCCGCGATTGGTGGTCTCAATCACGGTCGGAATGAGATGGAAAGAGGGGTGGTGCTCAGACATGGTTGGCTCCTACCTGACGAGCGGGCGACTGCGTGCCAAGCGAAGCGTGGCGCCGTTTCATCACCCGCCGCATCAGTTCGTAAGGGAAGAGGTCTTCCCGATGTATCACGATATATCGTATTATATCGAATTTGATCCCATGGCGCAAAACCGCCTGAACCCCAGCCCTGTCCCGAGCTCTGCATTCAAATGGATGCCTCTCCAGGCGCTAAGCTCGCTTGCTGCTGCCCGCCGGGCTGAGCTTGAGCATCGCTCGGAACATCTGGCGTTCCGAGAGCGGTGGCTCGGGCAGTGGGTGCGCGCACTCGGCCCGACATCCATCGAGCACGAGTGCCACATAGCGTCTCCAGGCATGCTTCTTGATCCCCCCGGTCGCCACCACGAAGGTACCATTGGCCAGCAGCAGGAAGATGAGGTCCTCGGGTGAGAAATCCTCCCGCAGCATCCCCCTATGTCGTGGTCCCGGCCGGCGCATGATCGCGCACAAACCGGCAGCCATCGAGCTCGCGCAGGCTGCAGCCCTCGGTACGCCTGCCCTGGCGGCGATCGAGTCGGTCAATGCCGTGGCGCCGCACGAGGGAGAGACCGTCCTCATCGTAGGAGCGGCGGGCGGCGTCGGCAGCTATGCCATACAGCTGCTGGTAACGAGAGGAGTGCATGTCATAGCGACCGGGCAGCCGGGCCAGGAGGAGTGCCTGCGCGGTCTGGGAGCCGATGAAGTGATCGATTTCACCATCGACGATATCGTCGAGAAGGTCAAGGCAGCTCATCCGGAGGGGATCGATGGACTCATTGACCTGGTGAACCGGGACCCGGCAGCCCTCGAGCGAAACGCCCAGGTGGTGCGCCGGGGTGGCCGGGTAGCGACCACCATGAACTCGGTCAACCCCGAGGCTCTGGCGCAGCGCGGCATCCAGGGAAGCAACATCATGGCAGGCTCGACCACCACCCCACAGGATCTGGAAACCCTGGCCCACCTGGCAGCAGCCGGGGAGCTGAAGGTCCCGATCGCCCATGTCTTCTCCCTGGAGGAGATACCGGCGGCGTTCGAGCGGTTGCAGTCCGGTGCGGTCCAGGGCAAGGTCGTCATCGACTGCCGCGTGTGATGAAGGAGTGTGCCATGATGAACACCACGACCGCGGCCTCGTTACCGCAACGCTCCGGTCCGCGCCCACGCACGACGGATTGGGCACCCCATATTCAAGAAGACCAGAACGCGCCGCAGGAGATGCAAGCAGCGCTCGCCGCGAAGGTCTTCGCCCTCCCCGATGTGGAGGACCGTCCTACCACCCTCTCAGCTCCCGGCGCACGGGCGATCTGGCTCAAAGACTCGATCCCGGCCAGTCTGAACGACGCCTTCCTGGGTCATCGAGAGATCGGCCACTTCCATCCCTGGGATGGCAGCCTCTCCTGGCAGCACGCATTGACTGAGCCATGGGAGGCAATCGGCTGGTGCAGGAGGTGAGTGCGGTAGGCGCTACTGGACGGCAGAGACGAGGCGAGTCCGCTACTTGCCAAAAGATTTATGATGGACGGGCCATCGTTGCCAGAGTGTAAGAGCAGCGTCATCGTGCAGAGCAGCAAGCTTATTGCCCGAGAGCGACGTCAACGCGTGTTCGAGATCATCGAGTCGAGCGGTATCGCCTCGGTGCGAGAGCTCGCCCATCGCTTGGATGTCGCCTCTATTACCATCACCCGGGACCTGCAGGAGCTAGAGCAGGAAGGGCTGATTCGCCGCGTGCGAGGCGGAGCGATCAGTGTGCGCGGCGCTAGCTATGAACCGCCCTTTAGCGCCAGGGAGTCGCATCTGCGTGTTGAGAAGCGACGCATTGCCGAGAGGGCGGTGGAGCTGGTGCACGATGGCGACAGCATCATCCTCGACGTTGGCACGACGACGCTCGAGGTTGCTCGTGCACTGAAGGGAAAGCGGAACCTAACGGTGCTCGTCTCCAACCTGCGCGCGGCCTTTGCACTGGCGAACCAATCAGCGATTCAAGTGATAGTCGTCGGTGGAAAGCTGCGGAGCAGCGAGCTGTCCATGGTTGGTCATGTTGCGGAGCAGATGCTGAGGAGCTTCCAGGTGGATAAGGCCTTTATCGGCATCGGTGGCATTACATTTGAGCATGGCCTGACCGAGTTCAACTTCGATGAGTCGGGAACGAAGAAGGCGATGCTCGAACGGGCGCGCCAACGGATCCTGGTCACAGACCACACCAAATTTGGAAAGATCATGCTGGCGTCCGTGGGACCTGTCACAGCGGTCGATACCATCATCACTGGGACCGAGATCGACAAGGAGACCGCAGATCGCTTACGGGATATCGGTATCGAGGTGATTCTCGCCTAGCACTATCTGACGAATTATAGATATGCCTTAGCTGTCAGATTTTTCCCATTGGGGTCCGGCCGGACGTGCCCAACCCTTGGCTCGTTCGACGGCACGGAGCCATTGATGGTACAGCGCTTCGGCATTCGCATAGTTGCCAGGCGTGTAGCACCTTCCTTCGCGCCACAGTGCCGCCGTTTCCTGCACGTCAGTCCACAGCCCGGTGCCTAGCCCGGCCATGAACGCAGCACCAAGTGCCGTGGTCTCCGGGATCGCAGCGACTCGCACGTCTGCTCTTAGAAGGTCGGCGAGTGACTGCATCAGGAATACATTTGCCGATGCCCCGCCGTCTACCTTGATGCTGCGTACCGGATGCCCGACATCGTGCGACATCGCGTCCACCACGTCGCGCGTCCGAAAGGCGATACCCTCCAGCGCCGCTCGGACGAGGTGCGCTCGTGAGCTTCCCCGAGTAAGACCAATAATTGTCCCGCGCGCATAACTGTCCCAGTACGGAGCTGCCAGACCGGAGAGCGCCGGGACAAAGAAGACACCCCCACTGTCGGGGACAGAGAGTGCCATGGCCTCAGCCTCCTCACTCGTCCGAATGACTCCCAGTTCGTCACGCAGCCATTGAATCGCTGCGCCGGCCACGTAGATTCCGCCGTCGAGTGCATACGTCACCTGGTTCCCGATCGACCAGGCGACGGTGGGAAGCAGCCCGTGCTTTGAGGTGGGGAAGCGATCACCCGCGTTCAGGAGGATGAAGGCACCTGTCCCGTAGGTTACCTTGGTGTCCCCGGGAGTATGACACGCCTGTCCAAAGAGGCCAGCCTGCTGGTCAACTACCGAGGCAGCAATTGAGACCAAACGACCAAATACGCTGGCGCTGCCGAAGTTCGAGCAGGACGGCTGAATGGTGGGAAGGATGCAGCGCGGCAAGTTCAGAAGCTGAAGAATGTCATCATCCCAGTCACGGGTGCGTGGGTTGTAGAGCATCGTCCGCGAGGCTGTGCTGTCGTCGGTGCGATGCTCGCCGGTGAGTTGCCACAGGAACCATGCATCGGTGGTGCCACCTAGGAGATCACCGCGTTCTGCCAACTTCCGGGCTTCCGGCACATTGTCAAGAAGCCACGCGAGTTTCGTTCCTGAGAAGTACGGGTCGACTGGAAGACCGGTACGGTCGCGAATCAGCCGATCGGCGCCCATCTGCTTGAGCCGCTCGCACTCCTGGTCCGTGCGGCGGTCCTGCCAGACGATAGCGTTGTACACTGGCTCTCCCGTGCAGCGATTCCAGGCAACGACTGTCTCGCCCTGGTTGGCCAGACCCATACCAATGACCTCCGCCTCAGCGGCAGCAATAGCGGCTCGGCCATTCTGTACAACGCTCTGCAGGAGCTCTCGCGGGTCCTGTTCCACCCAGCCGGGGCGTGGGTATATGACGCGGACTTCGCTGGCCGACTCTGCAAGCGGATGCGCCTTTACGTCGAAGACAATTGCCTTTGTCCGGGTCGTTCCTTGGTCGATGGCGAGAATTGCTCCAGTCATCGTATGCTCGCGATCGTCTCTTGCATTGTGGCTGGACGCGCAGCCGAAGGCGCGGGCGATGCCGTCCACCGCATAGTTCGTCTACGCGCTGGCTGACTCAGCTTCTCCCTCTCCCACCCTAAACAAGGACGCGACATTGTAGGCAAACTGGCCGGCCAGCCTCATGAGCCGCCTCTAATCACTACCTTGGCAGCCGATTCTCCCAGCATGATCGAATCGGCGTGATCAAGACTGGGATGGACGCAGGTGCCGATCGCGTACACGCCAGGCACGCTTGTCTGCCAGCGCTCATTCACCGCGATGGCTCTGTGTGTGGTCATAGTGACCCCGCTGCCCTTGAGCCAGGACGTGTTCGGCATGAGCCCTGATGCGTACACGAGAGTATCGGCCTGGCGTCGCAGCAGGATCCCGTCGCGCCGGAGCGCGATCCACTCCACCCGTGGGAATCCGCCTATCTCTGCCAACTCCGCCGGTGGTTCGGTATGGATACCACCGGCAACTGATGGTGGATTGTGGCCAGGCGCCGGGACAAGAGTGACCTCGACTCCTGCACGAACGAGCCTCAGCGCGGTGATATTGGTGTAGCGCGAGCGACCGTACACCACGGCACGCCTGCCCGGAAGGTATCCTAAGGATAGAAGCTGATGGGCAAGAACCGGCGTCATGATCCCGGCTGGACGTGTCCCGGGGACCTCATCCTGCTCTCTCGTGATCTCCAGACCACCACAGGCCAGCACAATACGCCGGGCCAGAATGTACTCTGTGCCGGTGCGTGCGCGGATGATCAAGGTATGACCGCCATCTGAGTCGGATGCCGGTATCAGTCCAACAGCTGTGACCCCACATCGGACCTCGATTCCAGTAGCTGATTCGAACGAGGTCATCAGGTCCCATGCGCGCTCGAAGCCTGGAGCGGGCAGTGCAGGGCGCAGAAAGCCGCCGAGCTGATCCTGGTACTCCACGACGAGACTTCGACCTGCTGCGCCACCAGCGCGCAGGAAGCTCAGACTCGAGAGCCCTCCACCGACGATGACCAGGTCGTAGGTGTTGATCAGTAGCTGTCTCCCCGGACCGATGTCCGACCCGTTAACTGCTCTGCCACGTCGGTTTGCAGTCGTCCAATAACGAGGCTCGACCCCGGCATGTCCTTATTGACCGACCACGGATCGCGGCCAACATGCTGTTGGACCAGGCCGATGAGCCGAGGGATGCAGATATTGCCCTGGCAGTCGCCGAGCATCACGCCGGTTCGGCGCTTGAGCCCATCGAGCGTTGTGGGGGCTAGCGAGCTCCGTAGGGCGGCGAGGATCTCGCCATGGGTGATGGAGCGACACAAACATACGACCTCCCCCTCATCCGGCCTAGCTTCGCTGAGGAACTCTGGCAACGTGGCCTCGAAGCTGCTGCACTGAGACAGAGCCAGCTCGTCACGCACTATCTGACCAACATGACGGGCAATTGCCGGCGACGCGGACAAGCCGGTGGAGCGAATCCCAGCAACGTTCAGGAATCGGGAGGTGCTGGGTGCGGTCTCGATGATGTACCCTCCTGTGCTGCTGACCGCGCGCAGGCCGGCGAACTGGCGAATACTGCTCGCCGTGGACAACGACGGAACGAGCTTCACAACTCCCGCGCGGATGCGCCGAAATCCCTCAACGGTCGTGCTCACGTCGCCCTTGTCGGTCACGTCCTCAGCGGTAGGACCCAGCAAGATCCCACCGAAGACGATGGGAGCGACAAGGATGCCCTTGGAGACCTTACTCGGGACTGGCAGGACGATCTGGCCGATGCCGTGGTCATTCTCAGAGACGATGAACTGGCCCTTGCGCGGCGTGATCGTGAACGAGTCGTCGCCGACCAGGCGCGCGACCTCGTCCGCCCAGAGCCCAGCCGCGTTCACCACCATACGGCTCTCGAACGTTGTCCCGGCATTTGTCTTTACCGTGATCGATCGAACTCCTAGATCAATCTCTGTTACTGCATGACCAAGGCGGACCGATGCGCCGTTGCGGATCGCGCTCTCACAGTACGCTCGAGTTGCCCAGAACGGGTCGATCACGCTTTCACCTTCCACGAGGACACCACCACAGACAGTGTCGGTGATGTAGGGAGCAGCATCGAGGATCCCCTCGCGGGTTAGAGGGACCAGCGCAACCCCGTTTCGCTCGGCCTGTGGGACGATCTCATCGACGATAGCTGCCTGCTCTTGCTCGGTCGTGGCAATCATGACCGCACCAGTCTGCAGAAATGGGATGTGAAGGTCGGCAGTTACCTGCGGCCACAGGTCACGAGCATCGGCGAGCAACCTGCCTTCGAGTGTTCCTGGAGGGGCATCGAAGCCGGTGTGCACGATCGCGCTGTTTGCCTTGCTCGTCGCATTGCAAACATCGGGGCGCTGCTCGAGCAGCGCAACAGAGGCATCGTACCGCGTCAGCTCACGGAGGATGGCGCACCCGACAATCCCGCCACCGATCACGATCACATCAACGCGCTGAACAGCCGCTTCCGAGTCTGCTCCATCAACAGCCAGCTCACGATCTCCTGATAGATATTGATCACACCTTACGTTTAACATGATACATAAGCATCATGTTCGAACGAGACTGCTGGGCGTGCTGTGTACATATCAAGGAGGAGGTTGTCATAATGGGACTCGAGTCTGAAGAAATCAGCCGCAAGACGTTCCTCAGCACGAGTGCGATGCTCGCCGCGGGGGCACTGACGATGCCTGATGTTCTCGCGGCTGCTGCAGCTTCATCGCGCACTCTTGTCTATGTGGACTCGGACACCCCCCCGTCGTTTGACCTGGACCAGACGGGCACGCAGCTGACAGAACAGATCGCGTCGATGTGCTATGGGGGCGACATAGTCAGATACAAGATTATCTCCGATAAGAATGCCCATGTACTGCGCGCCGACATTTTCCCGCCTGGTCGGCAAGGGATCGACAATGGCGTTGCCGAGGCAATCGACATCTCGCACGATCAGCGGGTCTTCACCTTCCATCTGCGCCGAGATGTGAAGTCCGCACTGGGTAATCCCCTAACGGCCGAGGACGTGATCTGGTCATTCAAGCGGAGTACAGCGCTCGGGCAGACGGGCGCGTTCTTCACCGATGTGATGGGGGTCACGAAGGGCAAGATGGAGGCGCTCGACCGTCATACGGTACGGTTCACGCTGCCCAAGCCGAATCCTATCTTCCTCCGGATCGACGCGATGAAGTACTACGGAGGGCTCTTCGATTCCACAGCGGCCAAGGCCCATGCGACCCCAACCGACCCCTGGGCGAAAGCATATCTGGCGAGCCACACGGCCGGCTTTGATGCATATACGGTCCAAAGCTACAGAAAGGGGCAGAATGTAACGCTCGTCGCCAACCCCGACTGGTATAAGGGTAAACCGCACTTCGGTCGTGTCGTGTGGAATGCAGTGCCCGAGAGCGCAAACCGCCTCTCCTTGCTCCTGCGAGGCGAGGCGGACATTGCCGCAAAGCTCACACCTCCACAACTGAAAGCGGCCCAGAAGGCCTCGGGCGTCACCGTCACGAGCTACATCGCGAACCAGATCAAGTCAATCCAGCTCAACCTGCGTTCTCGACCTCTGGCCGACTACCGCGTCCGCCAGGCGATCGCGTACGCCATGCCGTACCAGCAGATCCTTTCCAGTGTCTATTTCGGAACGGCACATCTCGTCAAGAGCCCGATTCCTCAGATCTATCCCGGTTACACCCCTGACTTCTGGACCTACTCCACGAACGTCGGTAAGGCGCGCAAGCTCATGAAGGAGGCACGCCAGGGTCCATTTAGCATGACCCTTACCTATGATGTCTCGAACTACGACGATCCCCTGCTCGCACCGATTATCCGGTCTGCACTGAAGGAGATCGGGATTACCGTCAACATTAACGGGGTCCCCGATGCCGTCTTTGTCGACCGGCTCTTTAAGCACAAGGACGACGCCTTCCTTCAGTACAACTGGCCGTTCATAGCCCACCCCGCATACGCGTTGTGGGTGTATTGGAACGCAAGTACCATCTTGAACATCGGTGGATGGAGGAACGCTGAGTTCAATCGCTTACTCAACCTGATGCTCGTTGAGATAAATAACCAGAGGCTGATGAGGATGGCGCGTAGGGCACAGCAGATCTGGGAGCGCGAACAACCATGGATCTTGCTCGCCAACCCTGGGTGGCACGTGGCCCACAGGTCGAGTATCAAAGGATTCGCCTGGTTCACCGATAACGATGTTCGCTTCCAGGCACTCTATTAGACGGCGGCTAGATGGCGGTACTCATCACCCGGCGGCTCATTCTCCTTCCTTTCCAGGTCCTCGGGGTTCTGACGATCGTCTTCGTCTTGGTTCACCTGCTGCCTGGGGACCCGGCGTACCTCATCGCGGGTCCCCAGGCGACAGCAGCCCAGGTGAACAAGATCCGGGAGGCCATAGGACTCAACCAGCCGCTCCCGGTGCAGTATGTGCACTACGTGGGAAACATTGTTCGCGGGGATCTGGGGGCGTCGTGGTACACGGGCAATGCGGTCACGACTGACATCGGTCAGCGAGCTCCGGCAACACTCGAGCTCATCACGCTTGCGCTCCTGGGGATCATCGTACTGGGTGTCGTCATCGCGGGTCTCATCGCCGTCAACCCGGGTGGCATTGGCGGCCGGATCATCGCAGCCTATGGCTTCGTGGCCGGGGCGCTTCCAGACTTCTGGGTTGGACTGGCGCTCATCTTCCTGATCTACTACAAGGCAAGGCTGGGAGCCGCGCCATCCGGTCAGCTGAGCAGCCACTATGCGATTCCTTCGAGGACCGGGATTGCGACTATCGATGCGCTCCTCGTCGGTGACGGAGGTGCGTTCGTCGACGCAGCGAAGCATCTCATCCTTCCCGTCGCCACGCTGATCTTCGTCTACATGGGGCCCGTGGTACGCGTCACCGGGTCGGCCGCGGTCAGGAGCCTCCAGAGCGAGTTCGTCGAGTATGCTGAGTCATGGGGCATCGCCCCCTGGCGCCGCATCTATTACGCTCTGCGGCACGTGATGCCGGTGTTCGTGATCTCGGTGGCATCCACCTACGGGTATCTCCTGGGTGGAGCAGTGCTGGTCGAGACGGTCTTTTCGTGGGGTGGATTCGGGCAGTACGCCGTGCAGTCGGTCACCCACTCAGACTACGCAGCCATCGAGGGATTCGTGATCGTGGCAGGCGTTTTCACCGTGCTAGTTTACACCGTCTCCGACGTGCTCCAGATGGCACTTGACCCCCGGGCACGGCGATGATGAGGCATCTCCAGCTCCTCACTAGGCAAAGGCCACGGGTGATCGTCGCTGAACTGGTAGTGCTGGCGGCAGTTGTCCTCGCGGTCATTGGAGGGTGGCTTGCTCCCTATGATCCGGAGCAGCCAACCATTGACGTGCTGGCAGGGCCGTCTCGGACACATCTACTGGGCACAGATGCCTCCGGGATAGACGTTCTCTCGGTCGTCGTCGCCGCGTTCCGTGTCGACGTTCTCATCGCCGTGGTCTCGATTGGCATATCGCTCATCGCCGGAGTGGGTCTGGGTGCCCTCTCCGGTTATAGCTTTAACCGCAGTCGGTCCGCTGGCATGTCGTCGACCATCATCCTGCGCGCGCTTGATCTCGTGCAGTCCATCCCTGTTTTCATTCTGGCGCTCGCACTCGTTGGCATGGCTGGCCAGAGCGTTCGCAACGTTGTGATCGCGGTTGCCTTCGTCAACCTGCCAGTATTCGCCAGACTGACACGCAGCGCAATCCAGGGAATCGAGCATCGAGAGTTTGTGTCGGCAAGCCGCGCAATCGGCATCCGGGAGTTCGGTATCCTGCGTAGCCACGTGATGCCTAACTCGCTCGACAGTACGATTGCCTACGCCTCGATTGCCGTCGGTGGAGCGATTCTCCTGACTGCTGGTCTGAGCTTTCTCGGGGCAGGCGTCAAGCCGCCCACTCCGGAGTGGGGAGCGGAGATCGCTAGCGGCTCGGGCTACATCATTACGGGCGAGTGGTGGATCAGCGTCATCCCCGGAATTGTCCTCTCCACGGTTGTCCTCAGCTTCGCCCTTCTGGGAGACGGTATCCGGGTCGCTCTGCAGCGGGCACACCGAGGGGGTGAGTTGGCTGAGTACGAGCCGTCAACATTCATCGAAGAGAGCATTGAGGAGCGGATCGGGTCAGCATGAGCGAACCGCTTCTCCAGGTCGGCAACCTCCGGGTCTCTTTCCCGTCTTCGGGCGGGCCGATGACACCGGTGCGTGGCATCTCATTTGAGCTTGGCCGCGGGGAGATCGTTGGGCTCGTCGGAGAATCCGGGAGCGGCAAGACGCTGACGGGACGGTCGTGTCTCCGGCTCGTTCCGAAGCCCGGTGCAATGGAGGCTGACAGGCTGACCTTCGAGGACATCGACCTCTTGCAGACATCGCAATCGACGCTGCGCCATCTTCGGGGGCGGAGGATGGCGATGATTGCGCAGGACCCGCTGACCAGTCTCCATCCTTCGCTTCGAATCGGGACCCAGATCGACAACGCGCTTGCCGACCACGGGGTTCCTCGTGCTCATCGACGAGACCGGATTCTGGAGTCTCTCGACAGTGTCGGCCTACCGGACCCAGATCGGCAGGCGCACAGCTATTCTCACCAACTCTCTGGCGGAATGCGACAGCGGGCGATGATCGCTCTTGCCTTGTCGAACGGACCCTCCCTGCTGATCGCAGACGAGCCGACGACTGCGCTCGACGCGACGGTTCAAGCCCAGCTTCTTGGCCTGCTGGTCGAGCTACGGAACCACCGGCAGATGACGGTGCTGCTAATCACCCACAACCTGGGAATCATAGCCAGCATCTGCGATCGCGTTCTGGTCATGCGTGCCGGTGAGATCGTCGAGTCCGGCACGACCACAGATGTCGTCAGGGATCCGCAGCACGACTACACGAAGGCGCTGCTGGCAGCGGTCCCCCGGCTTGATCAACCTAGGATGCTCCCACACACTGTCGACGGCAGAAAGGGACCGCCGACGGTTGTTGAGCAGCAGACACTATCTGTTCCCTCAACCGCCCCAACTGAAGAGGATACCCAGCGCACTCCGGTCTTTGACCTGGCCGGCGTCACCCGGCACTTTCCGCTCGGACCACTCTGGCGGCGGGAGATCGTTCATGCACTGGACGATATTGATCTGGCGGTGTATCAGGGCGAATCGCTCGGTATCGTCGGCGAGTCTGGATCAGGCAAGAGTACGCTCGTCCGTCTTCTGGCGCTGTTGGATCAGCCGACGCGTGGAACTATCAAGTTCCAGACAAGCGAGCTGGCGCACCTGCGTGGAGCAGATCTGAAACGGTTCCGCAGCCGCGTACAGATCGTGTTCCAAGACCCATACTCTTCGCTCGACCCTCGGTATACGGTCGCTCGGTCTATCCAGGAAGCGCTGCGTGCTCACCGGGTCTGTGATCCATCGGAGGAGCGCGGCCGAATACGGGAGCTCCTCGAGCAGGTTCGCTTGAGCCCACAGTTCGCGAGCAGGTACCCGAGCGAGCTGTCCGGTGGCCAGCGGCAGCGCGTGTGCATTGCTCGAGCGCTTGCTCCTCGGCCCGAGGTGCTTCTCGCGGACGAGCCGGTAAGCGCACTAGATGTGTCCGTCCAGGCTCAGATCGTCGAGCTGTTTGAAGTCCTGAAACGTGAAGAGAACTTGACGCTCGTGATGGTTGCCCACGACCTGGCGCTGGTGCGGGAGATGAGCGACCGTGTCATTACCCTGTACCTCGGAAGAATCGCGGAAGAGGCACCAAGCAAGGAGTATGCCGACCGGCCGCTGCACCCCTATTCCTTCGCCCTCTCCCGCGCGACACCGGACCCCGACCGAATCGGCTACTTGCCTCCTATCCTTGCGGCTGGCGAGCCGCCATCACCCGTGCGGCCGCCAACAGGCTGTCGATTCCACACGCGCTGCTTCAACGCGCAGGGTCGGTGCGCTGCGGAAGTGCCTCCTCTCTACTCCGTCAATGGCGGAGCCCACCGCTTCGCCTGCTTCTATCCAGTGACTGAAGAGCAACGCGTCGAGCTAGCACGGTCCGGCCGTGCTGCAGCTTCGGACATGCCGGATCACGAGAAGACGCCGACTGGAGAGACGGTCGACCAGATTCGGGAGGCAGGGACAGGGTAACCATGTGCACACTGCTTGGGCGATCTGCTGAGGGATCGTGGGTCCTGGCTAGCACGAGCGATGATCCGTACACCGTCAGGAATCAGCTGGTCTGCTCTCGCGCATCGCCATACACCTACATCGCCGTCCGGGTCGTAACAGGCCCGGAAGACGCAAGTGTGCCGTGGAACGGCATGCTCACGCGCGGAATCAACGCGGCTGGCCTGGCCTACACCTACGCGTACGTGCACCAACCGGGCAACGAGACATATCCTCAGCAGACCTGGAATCATGAGATGCTGGCCCGCTGCACCAGCGTGGACGGCGCGATCGAGCTCATCCGAGAAAGCGTCGGAAGCGCGCTCTCGGGGAACTACCTCCTTGCCGATCGCGAGGGGAACGCGGCCGCCCTGGAGGTCAGTCAATCCGAGGTGTCGGTAACTTCGAGGAACAGCGGTGCCCTGGTGTGCACCAACTTCTGGCAGCAGTTGTCGATGACCGTCTATGACAAGTGGGGAGCCGAGACGGCGAGGCAGCGATTCCGCCGGGGGATCGCGCTTCTGGAGGGCGGCGGCAGTGAGCCGGCGGCCCTGTTCCGAGCTACCCGGGATCATATTGACGAGGGGGCCGATGCTGAGCGAAACTACGGAGTCTCGATCTGTAATCATGGCCGGGTCGAGGGAACAATATCGGGTGAGATCCTCAGTCCAACGCAGCAGCGCCTGTGGTGGACGTATGGTTGGCCATGCGGGGAACCACGAGGGTATGAGACGCCCAGCCGCGGACCGTGGGGGTGCTACGTCGCCTTCGACGTGCACAAGGTATCGGGTGATGGCGAGGTTACGACGCTGAACGGGCAGATCACACCGTTGGGCGTTCGCCTCATCGGGGAAGTGGAAGCAGAGTGCACATGATCGAGGAGTCTTCTCTCGTTGCGGCTGATGCCGCCACAGTTCGCCGTCTCATCCGGGCAGGCGAACGGGCCGGACCAACGACAGGGCTCGCTCTTGGCTACGTTCAGGCCAACCTCGTGATCCTGCCTGAATCACTTGCGGGTGATTTTCTGGACTACTGCAACCAGAACAGCCAGGCAATGCCCGTCCTCGATGTGACCCGACCTGGTGACCCGCACCCCCGACGGGTCGCACCCGACGCCGATATCCGCACTGACGTGCCTCGTTACCGTGTGTACCGGAGCGGTGAGCTAGAGGCCGAGATCGTGGACATTACGGATCTGTGGGGACCGGACTCCGTCGCGTTTCTTCTCGGATGCAGCTTCACGGCGGAAGCCAAGCTCCTCCAGGCAGGTGTGCGGCTGCGCCACATAGAGATCGGGAAGAACGTCCCGATGTATCGAACCAACCGGCTGTGCGCTCCTTCTGCGCGATTCCATGGACCACTGGTCGTGTCCATGCGCCCAATTCAGCGAGACCAGGTGACTATCGCGGAAGGCGTGACCGCTCGTTATCCGCTGGCCCATGGAGCGCCGGTGCAGATCGGTAATCCCGAGGAGCTGGGTATAGATCTGTCCCACCCTGACTGGGGTGACAACATCGAGCCAAACGACGACGAGCTGCCGGTGTTCTGGGCCTGCGGTGTTACCCCTCAGGCCGCGATCATGGTGAGCAGGCCCGAGCTCGCCATCACCCACGCCCCCGGCCACATGTTCATCACGGACCTACGCGACGAAGCGATTGAGCGGCAGACTCCGCCGTTCACCCGCAGAGGCTCGTGAATGCCGTGCCTCAAACACGCACGTCGCTGACCTGTGTGGCTGAGGCTCCTTCTGCAGCTGGACTCGGTGCGGCACTCTCGCTCTGATGCCCAGCCGTTCGTCATCACTGGCACAACATGGAGATCATAAGCATTCGGCCTGCGGGTGACACGGGCATTGTGGTCGATCTGGGAGACCGCATTGACATTGCCACCAACCGGCGGGTTCATGCCCTGGCAACACAACTGAAGGAAACGTTGGCTCCGTATTTGCCCGTTGATGTCCTGCCTGGATACGTCAGCCTGCTCGTGACCTATGACCCCATGACCCTAACATATGAGGCGGTGGTCAGGGCTATACGGGAAGCCAGCACGGCTGAAGTTCGAGAGCCAAAGACCGTGCGCCGGTTCCGGCTGCCGGTTGCGTACGGCGGAGAGTACGGCCCGGATCTCGAGGACGTAGCACGGTACCACGATGTTAGCTCGGCCAAGGTGGTGGAGGAGCATACTGGACGGGATTACCCTATCTTCTGCCTTGGGTTTTCCCCGGGCTTTCCCCTGCTCGGTGGACTGAGCGAGTCGCTGCATACTCCACGTCTGGAGACTCCACGCCCGCGCGTGCCCGCCGGGTCGGTGGCAATCGGCGGGGCTCAGACGGGTGTGTATCCCACCGACACGCCTGGCGGCTGGCGTCTTATCGGCCGGACCCCGCTGGTTCTCTTCAATGTCGATCATCACCCTCCCGTTCCGTATCAGGCGGGCGATGTAATTCGCTTCGAGCCAATCGACGCTGCCGAGTATGACCGATTGCACACGATGGGGCGCATGCCTGAGGGGGAGTCAATTCCGCCGCCTTACCTAGCGCCATGACTGACATGTTGAGCCGCTGTATCACCATCGTGAGTCCGGGGCTCCTGACAAGCGTGCAAGATCATGGCCGCTTTGGATGGGAGGAGTTCGGTATTCCGCGTGGTGGAGTACGGGATTTGTATGCTTGTGTCTGGGCCAACCGACTCGCGGCGAACCCGCCCAGTTCAGCGGTTCTGGAAGCAACGTTGTTGGGCCCTACCTTCATCCTCTCCGAGCCGTGTTGGCTCGCCACGACAGGCGCGCAGGGCGTTCTGGTGGATGGGCGCGAGCGTCCTTCGTGGGCGGGCTTCTGGGTCGATGCGGGATCGACTGTTGCCATCCCACGGACGACCGGAGCTCGGGCGTATCTGGCGATTCATGGGGAAATCGCAATTGAGCCCGTGCTCGGTAGCCGATCAACCGATCTGGAGTCGGGATTCGGGGGGTACCAGGGCCGCGCTCTGGCGGCAGGCGATGTCATCCCCATCCGGTCGGCCGATGCGCCGGCCTACTCCCGCCGGGAGATCCTGCGCCATCCACATCCACCTGAGCCTCGGTATCCGCTGCGGGTACGAGCCGTACAAGGACCTCGGGACGATGACTTTCCACCGGAAGCCTACTCACGTCTGGCGACGGCGACGTTTCGGGTCTCCTCGCGCAGCAATCACATGGGCCTCCGACTTGACGGAGAGCCAATCCTTACCATGTCGCGTGGGACGCGGATCTCAGAGCCAATGCCCGTCGGCGGGGTCCAGGTGACACCGGGCGGACAGCCGGTAGTCCTTCTGAACGCACGGGGGACGATCGGTGGGTACCCTCTCATCGTCACCGTCTGCTCGACTGATCTCTGGCAGCTGGGGCAAGCTCGGCCCGGTGACGACGTTCAGTTTCATCTGGTCTCGGTGGGCGAGGCCCAGATGGTCAGACGCGAAGCCTACCGAGATCTTCAGAACGTGCAGCCCGTGATACAGCGTTTCTGAATGACCCACGCTGGACCACGAGTGTGGGTCACAGATTCAAAGGAGAACAACATGGTCGCTTATCTGGTCGATATCAACTGCGATATGGGAGAGAGCTTCGGTGCCTTCTGCATCGGAGAAGACGAGGCGGTTCTGCCTTCAGTGACGTCGGTTAACGTGGCCTGCGGGTTCCATGGCGGGGATCCCCGGGTCATTGAGAAGACAGTCGGCTCGGCGAGGCGCCTTGGCGTCGCGGTCGGAGCTCACCCTGGCTTCCCAGATCTCGTCGGCTTTGGTCGTCGGAATCTCGCCGTCAGTCCCGATGAAGCTCGCACGGACGTGCTCTACCAGATCGGAGCCGTCTACGCCTTCACCAAGGCTGCTGGGGTTCCCCTCCAGCACGTCAAGCCGCACGGTCAGTTAAATAATCTGGCTGTGACCGACCGTGCTCTGGCCGATGCCATCGTGGCCGGCGTCATTGAGTTTGACCCCGGCCTCATCCTCATCGCGTACGGAGGAGAGCTCACACGGGCTGCCGAAGAGCGCGATCTTGTGGTTGGCCATGAGGTCTTTGCGGATCGTGAGTATTCAGCGAGTGGGACCCTCGTGCCCCGAAGAGAGTCAAACGCTGTGATTCACGACATTGACCGTATCGTGCAGCGAGCCGTGGGGATGATCAAGACCCGACAGGTCAGGGCGATCAGCGGTGAGACGATCTCTCTCTACGTGGACACTGTCTGTGTGCACGGAGACACGCCTGGAGCGGCCAATATTGCTCGAGCTCTACGGGCTGGGCTGGAAGAGAACGGTGTGACGGTGCGGCCACTCCACGAGGTCATTCGACATCGACAGTCTCAACACGGGGCCTAAATGAAGAAGGTCCTCATCGCCAACCGGGGAGAGATCGCCGTACGCGTCATCCGCGCTTGCCGAGAGCTCAGCATCCCCGCGGAAGTAATCGCTCGTCTAGGGGATAAGGTGACGGCTCGCCGTCTGGCGATGGAAGCGGGTGTTCCTGTCATTCCTGGCACAGCGGAGGCAGTCTCCCGGGCCACGAAATTGTGAGCGTCTTCAGAGACCGAACTGGTGCCGGAACTGTTGCCAGACACCCCGGATGTCATAGTTGGTGTCGAGAGGATCAGTGTGCCAGTGTCTTTCAAAAGGGCACAAAACCTGTGGGATAGGCAGGAAGATGGCAAGCCACCTCGGGATCTGCCAAGTTGGAGCGCTCCTGACCTGTGCGAGTGCCGCCCCCTCGACCGCATCGACCGCATCGAACACATACGACATCACGACCTGGATGCTCTGCTGGCCCAACTTCGACAGCAAGCTCCACGCGATCGCCACGGCCTGCGCACGCATCGCATCAGGATCCACTTCATCCGTCTCACAGACCCGCATCTGTTCAAGCTCATAGCCGTCTCATTCGGGATCGAGGACGTAGACCTGCTTGCGGATCTCGGCGTAGTCGTAAGCCTTGCGGTGCATCACCTTGAGAATGAAACCGGCAGGTCTTCCAGTAGTCCCAATCTGTGACACCCCGGTACATCGGCTACTTTCATCATCCCTCCACGAAACAAGCGAAGTGCGGATCATGCGCCTCGTTTATGTGCAGGGGTGGGATGGGACGCACAAAGGTTGCGCCTCAGCCTTCGAACGTGCAACTCTCCATTACGGTGCTGATGCAGATTGCTCGAGATCCGGAGGCGCGGCATGAATCGTCGGTTGGTGGTACAGGCCATTGACTATCACACCGCCGGAGAACCATTTCGGATCGTCACCGGCGGTGTCGGCCCCATTCCCGGCGCCACCATACTTGAGAAGCGCCGCTACGCTGCCGCGGTCCTGGATCCCATCCGCCGGCTCATCATCAACGAACCGCGGGGTCACGCCGACATGTACGGCTGTTTCGTCACAGATCCCGTTTCTCCCGACGGCGACCTCGGCGTCCTCTTCTTTCACAACGCCGGCTACAGTACGGCCTGCGGCCACGGCACAATTGCGCTCGTCACGGCTGCCTTCGAGACCGGGATGGTGTCGCCGATGCAGCTGCCTGCCCCGCCTGCCGAATGCCCGTTGGTAATCGACGCACCCTCCGGCCGCCTGGAGACGGTCGCACGGATGGAGTCTCCCAATCGGGTCTCGAGTGTACGGTTTCGCAACATCCCTTCCTATGTCGACACGCCCTGCCTGGCTGTCGAGCTCGCGGACCTCGGGCGGCTCGAAGTCGCGGTTTCCTATGGGGGTGCATTTTACGCCATCGCCGACGTACAGCGGCTTGGGCTGCATGTCGAGCCGGCGGCGCTGTCGACTCTGATCGGGTACGGGCGGGCGATCAAGCATGCCGTGGAAAACGTTCACGTCCCGACCCACCCGCTAGAGCCCGATATCTGCGGCATCTACGGCGTCATCTTCTGGGAGACACTCGAGGGCCGCACGGAGTCACATCCCCGCCGGGACGTGAACGTGACGATTTTTGCGGACGGGGAGGTGGATCGTTCGCCCTGTGGCAGCGGGACCTCGGCGAGGCTCGCTCTGCTCGATGCCACCGGCCAGCTCGACTTGCATGAACCGCTCCTGCATGAGAGCATCATTGGAAGCCGGTTTACGGGACGGGTGGTCGAACGGACGACGATGGCAGGGCGCGACGCCGTCATCACAGAAGTCGAGGGAAGCGCGTGGCTCACCGGCTATCACACCTTCGTGCTCGAGCCGGACGATCCGCTCGGCACAGGATTTTTGCTCCGCTGATCAGGGAGGTGGGTAACCGTTCTTCCAACGTCTATTGCGATACGCTTCGCTCTCGCTCTCCCTCGTCAGTAACCGAAGTCAGTTGTAGTTCGCGACCTGCCCAGTCGCTACGAAGGTGTTTGAGGTGACGGCGCATGACCCCTTCGGCGCGTGCTTTGTCGTGGTTCGCCAGTGCCTCCACCAGCGGCACATGCTCCTCGCCGACAGCTAGCAGCCGCCCGCTCTCAGCCAGTTGTGGCATGCCGAGCAGGCGCATTCGCTCGCGCAGCTCCGCCACGATACGCGTCAATTGATCGTTGCCGAGCTGACCGATCAGGTAGAGATGGAAGACGCGGTCAGCCTCCAGAAATCTGGCAAGATCGTTCTGTCGCGCGGTCAGGACGGTGTCGTCACAGAGCCGCTCCGCGTGGGCGATCGCTTCGGGCGTAATGGAGAGAGCGAGGCGGCCCATTGCCGGTACTTCCAGCAGCTCGCGGACCTCGGCGATGTCGTCCTGGTCTTTGTCAGACGCTGGGGCGACGCGAAACCCCCGATTCGGGAGGGCTTCCACCAAGCCCTGATTGGCCAGGTCGAGAAGCGCCTCGCGGACGGGCGTGCGCGACACGCCGAAGCGGTCGGCGAAGAACTTGACCGGATAGATTGCCCCTTCCTGGAGGGTGCCGGTCACGATGGCTGTCTTGATGAGGACGTACGCCTGCTCGCGCAGATTGTTGCGCGTGAGTGGAGCGTCCAAGAGCGTCGGTGCCGGACTCGCTGCGCTCGACTGCATCGTTTCCTATGCCTGACGTTGGCCACTTGCACGTGACATGCGACATACTAACATACTATGTCCCGGCCGGGAGTGAGCTGTATGCCTGCAACAGCACCGCAGAGTGATCTCGCGACCGCGGGGCGCTACGTCATGAGTATCGACGTCGGTGGGACCTTTACCGACTTCGTTCTCTTCGATACGGCTTCGGGCGAGGTGGTTGGATTCCACAAGCTGCTCACCGATCCGCAGCAGCCTGCGAGGCCGGTCATCACCGGCTGGCGCGACCTCCTTACCAGGGCGGAGGCCTCTGTGCCGCGCACGGTTTACGATGCAGTGCACAGCACCACGCTAATTACCAATGCCATCGTCGAGCGGCGAGGCGCGAAGACCGTGCTTCTCACCACCGGTGGGTTCCGCGACGTGCTGGAGATCGGCACCGAACAAATGTACGACATCTTTGACTTATTCGCGCCGTATCCGCCGCCGCTCATCCCGCGCTCCCTCCGTTGGGAAGTGAACGAGCGAGTGACCCGAGATGGCGTGGTGTTGGAGGAGCTCGACGAGCATGAAGTCCGAGCTCTCCTGCCCCACATGGCTGCCGAGGGCGTTGAATCTGTTGCAGTCTCCCTCCTTCACGCCTACCGCAATCCCGACCATGAGCACGAAGTGGAAGAGATCATCGCTTCGGCCTTCCCCGGTATGGCGGTTTCACTCTCCTCGCGCGCGGCGCCGCTTGTCGGGGAGTACGAGCGAACCTCGACGGTCGCTGCCGATGCATACGTGAAGCCCCTGGTTCGGAGATACGTATCCTCCCTGGTCGAGGAGCTGAGGGATCTCGGGTTCGACCGTCCGCTCTCGATGGTCCTGTCGTCCGGTGGGATAACGACTGCCCAGGCAGCCATGGAGTACCCAATCCGGTTGCTCGAGTCCGGACCTGCCGCCGGCGCCTTCGCTGCGGGTTTCTACGGTCGCCTCACCGGCCACGACGATGTCCTCTCGCTCGACATGGGTGGAACCACGGCCAAGGCCTGTCTCGTCGAAGGTGGCACTCCTGCCGTCACCCACATGCTCGAAGTAGACCGCGTCCATCGCTTCAAGCCCGGCAGTGGACTCCCAATCATGGTGCCGACGATCGACCTGATCGAGATTGGCGCGGGTGGCGGCAGCATCGCGCACATCAATCCCCTTGGCCTCGTCAACGTGGGGCCCCAGAGTGCAGGAGCTGACCCTGGACCGGCCTGTTACGCCCGGGGAGGCGAGCAGCCCACCGTAACGGACGCCAATCTGCTCCTGGGTTACCTCGATCCCGCCTACTTTCTTGGCGGGAGAATGAGCCTCGATCCCGAGCTTGCTGAGCGCGCTATAAAGGAGCGCATCGCACGACCGCTGGGAATCTCTGCCACGGAGGCTGCATGGGGTATCTATGCCATCGTCAACGAGAACATGGCGCAGGCCGCACGGACCCACATTATCGAGCGAAATCGGGATCCACGCGACCTCGTGCTCGTTGCATTCGGCGGCGCCGGACCGGCTCACGCTCTACCGGTAGCGCAGATTCTCGGCATTTCCACGGTCGTCGTTCCTCTGGGGGCAGGAGTCGCGTCGGCCACTGGGGCGCTGACGGCTCCGATCTCGCTGCCCTTCGCCAGGTCGTACATGACGCTGCTCGACGGATGTGATTGGAGCGCAGTGGACCGTCTCTTCGAGGAGATGGGGCGGGAAGCGCTCGCCGCACTCCACGGCTCCGACGATAGCCCGTCCGACGTTCAGTTCCGCAAGGCCGTCGATCTGCGGTTCGCCGGTCAGTACCATGAGCTTCGCATCGATATATCGCCAGACATCCGCGCGGCATCTGCAGCCGGTCAGATTGAATCAGATTTCCGAGAGCGCTATGCGGAGGTCTATGGACGCGTTCCATCCGGCCTTCGCGTCGAGGCACTCAACTGGCACCTCGTCGCCGAGCTGCCTCGCCGGACGCTTACACTTCTTTCCCGGTCGGTCCAAAGTGTGGATCACCGAACGGCGCTCAAGGGCAAGCGCGAGGTCTACTTCGCCGAGCCAGAGCCCGGACGTCGCCCGGGTACCCTCCGGGTGTCGGTCTATGACCGCTATCGCCTGCAGCCGGGCATGGCGTTCGACGGGCCCTGCATCGTCGAGGAGCGTGAGGCCACTGTAGTCGTGCCCCCGGGTAGCCGAGTGAGCATCGACGAATACTGCAACGTCGTTCTAGAGGTAGGGAATTGATGAGAGTGCAGGACGAGTTCTCCCTCATCGATATCGAGATCATGTGGAGTCGCATGATCAGTATCGCCGACGAGATGTGGTCTACCCTTTTCAAGACCGCTGTTTCGACGGTTATCGGCGCCGCGCAGGATTTTGGCTGCGAGATTCTGGACACGAGCGGCGGTTCGCTGGCGCATTCCAACCGGAGCATGCCGGTGTTCAACGTCGTCATGCCGACGGTCGTCCGGGCGGTGCTGAACCGATTCCCGGTTGCGGACATGCAGCCGGGCGATGTGTACGTCACCAACGATCCCTGGCTCTGCGCCGGCCATCTCGACGACATTGCCATCGTGACGCCGGTCTTCTATCGCGGCTCAATCGTCGCCTTCACTATGTCTGTCGCGCATGCGTCGAGCATCGGCGGATCGCTCACCAGTCGCACGGTGCGCGATATCTACGAAGAGGGACTGCGAATCCCTCTGGTCAAGCTCTATGACGCAGGCGAGCTGAATGAAACCGCGTTCGCCTTCATCGGTGAGAACGTGCGGACGCCGGATATGGTGCTCACCGACGTCGAGGCCCAACTGACTGCAAATGGGGTCGGCGCGCGGAGAATCGAGGCATTCCTGGAGGAGTATCGGCTGTCCAATCTCGACACGCTGGCGGAGACCGTCCAGCGCCGTTCAGAGGGAGCGATGCGCCGGGCGATCGAAACGGTACCGGATGGCGTTTACCGACACGAGGTGTGGGCAGACGGAATCGACGATCCCGTACGGCTGAGATGCCGCGTTACCGTCGACGGCGACCACATCAACGTCGATTACAGCGGATCGGATCCCCAGCAGATCCGCGGTGGCATCAATTGCACCATGACCTACACCCGGGGACACACGGTGTACCCGTTGAAGTGCCTCCTGTCACCCACCATCCCAGCCAACGAAGGAACATATCGCCCCATCACCGCGCACGCTCCGAAGGGGACGGTCTTGAACTGTGTTCCTCCGGCCTCCGTCGGCTCCCGAACCCACATCGGCTGGCACGTGCACGAGCTCCTATTCGGCGCGCTGGAGCCGGTGCTGCCGCGGCGTGTACAGGCCGGCAACGGCTTCCTGCACTACGTCTACGTCTATGGAGAGCAAGAAGACAAGACGTTCTACAATAGTCACTTTTTCGTCGCAGGAGGCCGTGGCGCCGGTAAAGGTCGGGATGGGATCGGTCGCAACGGCTTCCCGAGCAGCGCACGGAACGTGCCGGTGGAGGTCTTCGAGCTACGGACCCCTGTTCTGGTGCGAAGGCGGGCATTGCAGCCGAACTCCGGAGGAGCCGGCCGATGGCGCGGCGCCTGCGGCCAGCTGCTGGAATTCGGCGTGCTGCCGGGCTATCCCCGCCCCGTTTCCCTGTACTTCGATCCCGATCGGCTGCGGACTCCTGCGCCCGGGTTCGCCGGTGGGGAGGATGGGCTGCTCTTCCAGATTGCCATCGACGGCCGCGTCCTTTCCTTTGAGGAGATCGCGTCCGGGCAGTTTACACTCAGCTCGCCGGCCGATCTGATCCAGGTACAGGTGCCGGGTGGTGGAGGCTACGGACCGAAAGAGCAGCGCGATCCTGAGCTGATCGCGGAGGATGAGCGCTGGGTGGCGCCTCCTCCGAACGAGCGTTGATCTATCGTACCCTCCGTGCTAGCATACCTGTATGTGACATGTTACGTGCACCAACAATGGAGGATAGGAGGAGAAGCCGATGTTCCGCGCACGTTCACGGTACCAGCTCGTCGCTCTGACTAGTGTCGCACTCTTTGTTTTGGCCGGCTCGTTGGGAACCGCCGGCGCTCAGCCGGTGCGCACGCATGCCGGCGCCTCCAAAGCGCTCATCCTCGACGTGAACACCGGCCAGGATACGCTTGACCCCGCTGTCACGGTTCAGTTCGGTCCCGCCAGCACCATCGACGCGCTCTACGGACGTCTGACCATACTCGGCCTCGTGCCCGGACCGAGCGGGACGTTGAGAACCGATCCCACCAGTATCAAGCCGTCGCTTGCGACGTCCTGGAAGCTGACCAACAACAACACCGTGTACACGTTCAGTCTTCGCCACAACGCCCACCTGGCGAACGGCCATCTCATTACTGCGGCAGACATGAAGTATATGTTCGACCGCAACTTGAAGATGGGAACCGGCGGCAACTACTTCACAGAGGACGGCATCACCGGCAACGTCAAGTCGACTGCCGTGACGGGCAAGTTCACCTTCGTTGTCACGCTCAAGCATCCGGACCCCAACATTCTTCAATCCTGGGCGACACCGGATATGGGCGCTATAGATCCGACCATCGTCCAGGCGCACGGAGGTGTCCAGGCCGGGAAGGTCAACACGTGGGTCGCCGGACATGGCGCCGGTTTCAGCGGAGCCTTCGTCCTGACGTCGTATCAGCCGGATAACCAGATCGTCTTCAAGGCCAATCCCCGCTACTATGGCCCGAAGGCGGGCACCTCACAGATCGTGGAGAACGTCATCCACTCCGACTCGACCTTACTCCTGCGGGCGCGCTCAGGGGCTGCCGATGTGACCATGGGGCTGTCGTATCAGGCGGTCAACAGCCTCAAAAACAATAAGAACGTGCGGATCATTGCCGATCCGACCACGAAAATGGAGGAGCTGGAGTTCAATAACAAGGTCGCGCCACTCAATAACGTCACCTTCCGCAAGGCGCTGGCCTATGCGGTGCCCTACCAGCAGATCATCACGAAGGTTGCCTACGGCTTCGGCGTGCCCTTTGGTGGTCCACTCCCACCGGCCATGCCGTTCTACGATAAGTCCCTCAAGAATCCGTATCACTACGATCTCAACAAGGCGAAAGCGCTGCTCCAGCAATCGAAAGTCCCGCTCCCCGTTACGTTGACCGACACCATCGAGGAAGGAAACGCCACCCAGGAGCAGATTTCGACCATTGTCCAGGCAATTTGGTCGACGCTCGGCGTGCATTTGACGATCAATCGCGTCGCGCCCTCCGACTACACGAGCTCGCTGTTCGCCCACAAGACGCAGGTCTTCATGCGAGAGGACGGGCCTGGCGTGATCGATCCCGGCTACTTCCTGGGGTACGACATCACCGGTTGCGCGGCGGTTAACTTTTCGCTCTCGAATATCTGCATCCCGCAGGCTGAGAAACTCAACGCCCAGGCGCGTTTCACGACGAGCAAGGCCAAGCGGCAGCAGCTCTTCAACCAGATCAGCCGCCTGTGGATCGCGGACGCGCCCAAGATCAACCTGTACGAGATGAAGGCGGTCACCGTTCTCAGCGGCAGGGTGAAGCGCTTCGTGTACGGTGATTATGGCTTTTACCAGGACTGGAGCTTGCGCTAGCCGATCCGGAGTAAGGCCTTACGCTCCTGGATCGTTCACACGGGAGCGGACGGCACGTGGGGCTGAACCGTGTACCTGGTTCAGCCCTCCCCAGTACCCCTGGAGGATTCTGTATGGCACTCAAGGACGTGACCCTGGATGTCATTACGACCGAGATCATCCGCAACGGTCTGGTCGCTATCACTCGCGAGATGAATAAGACGCTGGTGCGGACGGCGTTCAACCCGTTGCTGTACGAGATCAAGGACTTCGGTGTTGGTCTCACCGATCGCGACGGGAACCTCTGGGCAGAGGCTCCCGCGGTGACGGTTTTCCTCGGCTGCCTCTCGGATACGGTCAAGAACGGCCTTACCAAGTTCGGACACGACGGGTTTGCCCCAGGCGATGTCATCATCGCCAACGACCCCTTCACCACCGGCACCCACATCAGCGATACCTCGGTCTACGTCCCCATCTTTGCCGGCGATGAGCTGGTCGGCTTTGCGATCACCACCGCTCACTGGGCGGACATCGGCGGCAAAACGCCGGGCGGCTGGTGCCCCGACTCCACCGACGTCTATCAGGAGGGCATGTGCTTTACTCATTTGAAGCTCGAGCGGGCCGGCGTGCCCGACGAGACGCTGTACGAGTTCATTCTGTCCAACGTTCGGTTTCCGGTGGTGGTTCGAGGTGACCTCAGCGCGCAGCTCGCCGCCTGCCGTCAGGGGCGCATCGGGCTCGAGAAGCTCTGTCAGAAGTATGGCGCGAACGCTGTCGCTCGGGGCATGAAGCTCGTGGCAGAGCGGACCGCATCAACGATGCGGGAGCGAATACGCGAACTCCCAGATGGGACCTATGCGGCGGAGAGCTACCTCGACTACGACGGCGTCACGAAAGACGTCTCACCGTTGATCCGGGTGTCGATCACCGTCGCGGGTGATGCGTTGGAGGTCGATTTCAAGGGATCGAGTCCCACGACGCGTGGACCTGTCAACATCCCGTTCATCGGCTCGAAGAGCGCGGTCCGGGCGGCGCTGAAAGGCGTGCTCTACCCGCGCGACGAGACCAACTACGGGCACTTCGATGCCATCGTCTGTATCGAGTACAAGGGGCTTATTACCAGCCCACAGCGCCCTGGTCCGACCGACTCGTACGGGTACGCGGCATGTGCCATCATGAACCTGGTTTCTCGGGCTATGCACGGCGTGGTGCCTGAGCGCTGCTCTGCTGATGCCTACCAGCTGTTCGGGTGTTACCTCTACCGGGTGGACGAGCGAGATGGAAAGCCATTCATCTTCATCGAGCCCATCGACGGTGGCCACGGCGCGCGCCCTCACCACGACGGTCCTACCCTCATCTTCTGGGCCGATGGTGATACGCCCAACATGCCGGTGGAGGTTCTCGAAACCCGGTTCCCGATTCGATGCGAACAGAGCGCCTTGATCCATGAGGCCGGTGGCCCCGGTAAGTTCCGCGGCGGGGCTGCCGTCAGGCGAGAGTTTCGGGTGCTCGAAGATGGCATCTACCTGCAGACAATAATTGAAGGAACGAAGGACCCTGCCCGAGGACTGGCGGGAGGAGAGCAGGCGCACGGCGGCGTCATCATCGTCCGGCCGGGCACGCAGCAGGAGGAGATGTTTCAGTCTCGACTGTCCTTCTATGGGCCACTCTCCAAAAATGAGCTTGTGCGTGTGCAGAGTGGAGGAGGAGGCGGGTTGGGACCGCCAACCGAACGCGACCCAGAGCTGGTCAAGGCTGACTTGGTCAATGGCACCATGACGCCGGAAAGCGCACACTCGGTTTATGGGTTTCGAGAAGGAGACTGATGCACCCGGCCAGGCGATCTGAACGCTCCACACCTAGCGGCCCTGGTGCGGCGGGGATGCCTGAGCGATGACCAGCGGCCTCGAATATGCTTCGGACCTACCGGATTCAAGTGCCGAGGATATCCCGACCCTGGCTGCGCCGGGTCTGTCTAGGTGGATACTGCGCAGCGTCTTGCACGACCCCGCCCTCATCTTTGTGACGGCCGTCTTTGCGATCCTCATCCTCCTCGCGCTGCTTGGTCCGGTCGTATGGAGAGCTGATCCGGTCTCCGTCAACCTCGATCAGATACTGCAATCCCCTTCGCTCCAGCACCCGTTCGGTACGGATGAAGTCGGACGGGATGTGCTGGCGCGCTTCATGAGGGGGGCTCAAATCTCGCTCGAGGTGGGCGCAATCGTCGTGATCGTTGGGGCGATTGTCGGTGGTCTCATCGGGCTGGTAGCGGGCGCACTCGGGGCCTGGAGTGACAATCTGCTCATGCGGATCATGGATGCTCTTCTGAGTTTTCCTCCGCTCATTCTCGCAATGATGGTGACCGTGGGCCTGGGCGTCGGGCTGCAGACAGCTGCGATCGGCATCATTCTGACCTCCGTGCCGTACTATGCCCGGATTCTTCGCAGCGAGGTCCTGAAGGTGCGCAACCTTGACTTCATTCAGGGCGCAGTGGCTCTCGGGGCGTCGCAGCAGCGCGTCATGTTTCGCCATATCTTGCCGAACTCCATCTCCACCGTGCTTGTTCAGGCGAGCGCCGTCTTTGGCTATGCGATTCTCACCCTTGCCGCACTAGGGTTCGTCGGTCTGGGCGCACAGGTTCCCACGCCCGAATGGGGCGCCATGATCACCGAAGGCCAGTCGTACTTCCTGACCGGTGGATGGTGGATCGGAGTTTTTCCTGGAATCGGGCTGCTGATCGCGGTTACCGCGGCAAATCTCCTTGCCGACCGCATTCGAGATTTGCTCGACCCGCGCGGTGGGTATTTCCAACTGTGAGTGAGGATCGTAGGTAGTGCTTCGGACGGTTGCTTCCCGCTTCTTGAGCTCGTTGGCGGCGGTCCTTGGCGCCTCCATCGTCGCGTTCGCCTTCTTGCGCGTGCTTCCCAGCAATCCTGCCCGCTTGATCCTTGGGCAATTTGCCACGCAGCAAGCAATCAACGAGCAGATCAAGGCGATGGGACTCGATCAGCCTCTTTGGGTCCAGTACTGGCGGTACATCACGGCATTTCTTCGTGGCGATTGGGGATTCGCCTACAGCGTCGGTCAGCCGGTTACCACGGCCATCGGCTCGAGGTTGGGAGCAAGCACGGAACTCGGGCTGTACGCGTTTTTTGGCGCACTATTCTTCGCCGTCCTAGCAGCCCTTCTGGCAACCTATCGCCGCCGGCCGATCGTCGACGGTGTCGTCCGTGGGGCATCGTCATTAGGTCTCGGCATACCGCCATTCTGGTTTGGGCTCATCGTCTTGCTTCTGTTCTCGCAGACCTTTCCAATTCTTCCCGGCCCGGAAGGGCGACTCAGTCCAGGAGTCTCGCCTCCTCCAACCATCACGCACCTGTACACGGTTGATGCGCTCTTGAACGGCCAGTTCGGAACCTTCTGGGATGCGCTGCGCCATCTCATCCTGCCGGCGCTGACTCTTGGCCTGGCGGCCTTCGGCTTTCTCGTTCGTCTTCTCCGGGCGAATCTGCTCGACGTCTCGCGCGAGCAGTTTCTCACCGTTGCACGCAGTAAAGGAGTTGATCGATGGCGAGTCCACCTCCGCCACGCTCTCCCCAACGCCTTCCTACCAACGCTCACGGCCGGCGGGCTCGTACTGGCGCAGCTCCTTGCCGGGAGCGTGTTGGTTGAATACGTCTTCGACTGGCCCGGTGTCGGCGCGCTTGTTGTCGATTCCACGCTCCGGCACGACTACGCGGTGGTGGAAACCTTTGTCCTGCTTAGCGCCATCGCCTACGTTGTGGTCAACATCGTGGTCGACGTGCTCTATGTGGTGATAGATCCCCGCGTGCGGCACGAGACGGCATAAGTAGAGCATAGAAGAAGGGGGTCGAGCACCGATGACTGAGAACAGCACCGGCTACCGCTTGGCAATCGACGTGGGCGGGACGTTCATCGATTACGTGCTACTCGACGAACGAGATGGGAGCTTCGTGATCGAGAAACACCCGGCTCGTGCCGCCACGCTCGCGCGACAGGTCCTCGAGGGGCTCGATCGCCTTCCGGTTTCGGCGGCGGCGATGGATCAGCTCATTCATGGCACGACGGTCGCCATCAACACCGTCATTCAAGAGAGCGGAGCACGAGTTGGCATCATCACCACCCGTGGCTTCGAAGACACGCTCGAGCTGGGACGTGGCAACCGGCCCTACATGTATGACCTGGTGTACGTGCCACCGGAGCCGCTGGTGCCGCGGCATCTCCGGCGCGGCGTCCGCGAGCGCTCCGATCCCCTGGGCAACGAGGTCAAACCTCTGAACCTGGAGGATCTCGACGAACAGGTGGGCTATCTCCTGGACCATGGAGTTGAAGCGATCGCGATCTGTTTTCTGCACTCCTATGCCAGTGGAGCGCACGAACGAGCTGCCGGTGAGCGAATCAGGCAGCGGTATCTCGACGGACCTAGCGCCGGCAACGCCGACGGACCTAGCGCCGGCAACGCCGACGGACCTAGCGCCGGCAACGCCGACGGACCTAGCGCCGGCAACGCCGGCGAACCTAGCGCCGGCAACGCCGGTGTCCCGGTGTCGCTCTCGCACGAGGTGGTGACGGAGTGGCCCGAGTTCGAGCGGACCTCGACGACCGTCCTCAACGCCTTTATCCGGCCAACCTTCGATCACTACGTCCGTGAGCTGCGGGAAGGCCTGGTCCAGGCGGGCTACGTCCACCCGATTGCCATCATGCAGTCGAACGGCGGTGTCATGCCGGCCGAGGCTGCAGCCGACTTCCCCATCCGCACCCTGGAATCGGGACCGGCAGGAGGAGTGATCGGCGCGCAGGCGCTGAGCCGTGAGCTGGGTGTTCGGAATGTGATCTGTGGCGACGTCGGTGGGACCAGTTTTGATGTCGCGCTCATCGAGGATGGAGCCATCCTGGAGGCCAACGATACGATGGTCGCCGAGCGCCCGATTCTTGGCCCGACTCTTGATATCGTGTCCATCGGAGCCGGTGGCGGAAGCATCGGATGGGTCGACCAGCACGGCATGATGAAGGTCGGCCCGCGGAGCGCCGGAGCGTATCCCGGTCCTGCTTGCTTCGGACTGGGCGGCACCGAGCCCACCGTCACCGATTGTCACCTGCATCTCGGCCGGCTGAATCCGACGAGTTTCCTGGGCGCGCGCATGAAGATCGACGTCGATCTGGCACGTGAAGCCATCGAGTCACGACTCTGCCGGCCAACCGGCCTCACCTTGGATCAGGCAGCGGACGGTGTCCTGACCATTGCGGAAACCAACATGACCTACGCGATTCGGACGGTGACCATCGAGCGAGGGCTTGATCCACGCGAGTTCGCGCTGCTGACCTACGGCGGAGGTGGCGGGCTGTTTGCCGCCGGGATCGCGGCCGAGCTCGAGATTCCCGAGGTCATCGTCCCGTTTGCGCCGGCCAACTTCTCGGCCTGGGGCTTGCTCATGGCGGATTATCGGGAGGATGCCTCCCAAACGAAGGTGGCGCACCTCACACTCGAGTCCACAGACGAGCTTCGTCAGGATTTGCAGGAGCTTGCCGGGGGTGCGAAAGCGACGGTGCAGGGTTACGGTATGGGGCCCGATGCGCTCACCGTCGACTACCGGGCAGACCTTCGATATCTGGGGCAGGAGCATACCGTCACCATCGACATCCCGGGTGAGTGGGTAGCCGAGATGCCGGTCGAGGGGCTCTTCGAGAGCATCCGCCAACGCTTTACGCAAGTGCACCGGCAGCTGTATGGCCATGGCGATGCCGCAGCCGAGATGGAGGTCGTGACCCGACGATCCCGTGTGCTGGGACAGACCCGGCATGCGCGCATGCCCGAAGCGACTCAGCGGCCTCCAACCAGGCCGAGGGAAGTCCGGGACGTCTTCTTCCGCATCCTCAGTGGGTCCCCGGACTCCGTCCGACCCACGGAAGGAGGATACGTCCCTACCGCGATTTACCAGCGCGAGCAGATCTCAGCCGGTCAGCAGATCGAGGGTCCGGCAATCGTCGAAGAATGGACCTCGACAACGGTTGTTCCGCCCGGATTCCAGGCATCCGTGGATTCAATGGGGAACTTGCGGTTGCAGAACATCATGGCATCGACGGAGCGCCGCCTACCGCGGGCCGGACGGAGTCCGGGGACCCGCTGGGGATTGGTGCTGGAACAATGACCAAATGAGTGGAGAAGGTGTATGGCAACGCGTCTTGGTGTCGATGTCGGGGGAACGTTTACTGACCTGATCTTCTACGATGATGAGTCCGGCGAGGTTCGGATTGCGAAGGAACCGACGACTCCGGCTGCTCCGGAGCAAGGGGTGAGCGATACCGTCTCGGCGGCCGTGCCCGAAGATCTCGTTCGGGCCGCGCAATACTTCCTGCACGGTACGACCGTGGGCCTGAACTCGCTCCTCGAGCGAAAGGGTGCGAAGGTTGGTCTTCTGGCCACGCAGGGCTTCCGTGACATTCTGGAGGTCAGGCGAGGAGACCGCGACGACCCCTACGATCTCTTTCCGAAACAGCCGCCACCGCTGGTACCACGCCGTCTGCGCCTCCCCGTCAGAGAACGGATGCGGGCAGATGGCACCGTTCACACGCCACTCGAAGAGGAGGATGTTCGGCGGGCGGTGGAGACCTTCAAGGTGGAGGAGGTCGGGAGTGTTGCCATTGCCTTTCTCCACTCTTATGCGAATCCCCAGCATGAGCTTGCAGCGGAGCGCGCGGTACGCAAATGTGAATTCGACGGGGCGGTCTCTCTGTCCCATCAGGTTTCCGGCGAGTACCGGGAGTACGAGCGGACCTGCACGACCGTCATCGACGCCTACGTTCGTCCCCGTATGGCAACCTATCTGCGGCGACTGGAAGAGAGACTCGCCGGCGCCGGCTTTGGCGGAGAATTGCTCGTGACGCGTTCCGGCGGCGGCGCAATGACGTTCACAGAAGCAGAAGCTCGCCCGTTCGAAACCATCTTGTCGGGGCCTGTAGCCGGCGCTGAGGGGGCAGCAGAGCTTGCCCGCAACCTTCAGCTCGGCGATGTCATCACCGCAGATGTTGGGGGCACGAGCTTCGATACGTGCTTGATAACCGGTGGCCGTCCCCAGATTATGTACGAGGGCAAGGTCGTCGGCTTACCGGTCCAGACTCCATGGGTGGACGTTCGCTCGATTGGAGCCGGTGGTGGGTCGATTGCCTACGTCGACGTCGGCGGGCTCTTGCGGGTCGGACCGCAGAGTGCGGGCGCCGACCCGGGTCCGGCCTGCTATGGCAGAGGTGGAACGCAGCCTACCGTGACTGACTCAGCCTTGATCCTCGGCATGCTCGGTGAGGGCAGGCTGGCGAGTGGTATTGTGCTGGATCGTGGCGAGGCGCGCGCCGCGCTCGAACCGCTTGCCGAGCAGCTCGGGTTTGCGGTCGAAGACGTCGCTCGCGGCGTGCTCACCATCGTGACTGCGAACATGGCGAACGCGATCCGCGAGATCACTGTCGAGCAGGGACAGGATCCGCGGCGCGCGACGCTCGTCCCATTTGGTGGGGCGGGGCCCTTGTTTGCGCCGCTGCTCGCCCGCGAGCTCGATATCAGGCAGATCGTCATCCCACCGTACGCCGGCAACTTCTCCGCCTGGGGTCTGCTTGGCGCCGACCTGACGCAAACGGCTGCCCGCACACGCATCATGAAACTCGAAGATAGCGCCGTGCAGAATACCAACCACGTCCTTGCAGAGCTCTTCACGACGCTCAGCTGTCGCGGAATCTCTTCAAACGGCAACACCGCGACAAGCGGAGCGAGCGGCGGTAACGCCGGTCGCGAGGTCGCGCTCGATATGCGCTACGTCGGCCAGGAACACACCATCACCGTGGCCGTCGAATCTTCCGACGATGGGCGCATGACGGCTTCTACGCCAGAAATTTACGACGCGTTTACCCGGGAGTATGACCGCACGTTTGGCCACACGATGGACGAGCAGGTAGAAATCGTCTCGGTGCGGGCCACCCTGCGCACTCCGCTGCCGCGGCGGGCAGAGGAGCACCTTCGCCGTGCCATAGAGCCCGATGGTCATCGCCCGCGCTCCCTGGAAGTGTACTCCTTCACACGTGGCCAGCATCTGCCGTTTCAGCTCGTCGACCGCTCGACGCTCGGCGCAGACGCAGAAGTCAATGGCCCTGCAATCATTCTTGAGGAGACGGCTACGACCTACCTCGACGCCGAGTTCATGGCCCGGGTTCACCCCTCGGGCGCCCTCTTCATTGCCGACCGCGGGAGGTCCTAAATGACAGTTGAAACCACCGTCTACCGTGCCGGCATAGGCACTTCAACCGGTGCCGTCGACGCCGATCCGATCACGACCGAGGTCATCCGCCACGGGCTTGACTCGGCGGCCAATCAGATGAAGCGGGCACTCATCCGCACCGCCTTTTCGCCGATCATTTACGAGGTGCTTGACTTTGCAGTCGCCATCTACGACCGTCAGGTGCGCCTCCTGGCGCAGGCACCAAGCCTGCCGTTCTTCATGGGGACGATGAACTTCTGCGTCGAAGCGGCCGTGGCGGCAGTAGGCGGCGAGAAGGCGCTCGAGCCGGGAGACATCATCCTCTACAACTTCCCCTACGGCACCGGCTCGCACCCGCAAGACTGCGCCGTTGTGATGCCGGTCTTCCTCAACGATCAAGAGCTGATCGGCTACACCACGATCAAGGGTCACTGGCTCGACATCGGCGGAAAGGAGCCGTACTCGACCGACACGGTCGACGTCTTCCAGGAGGGAACGATTTTCCCCGGAGTCAAGCTCTATCACCGCGGCGAGCTGGTTCCCGACATCTACCGGATGGCGCTGGCGAACTCGCGGGTCCCGAAGATGGTCGCCGGTGATATCAACGCCGAAGTGGTTGGCGTGCGGACCGGCGCCGCTGCCCTGCTGCGCGTGGTCGAACGATACGGCCTCGACACCTTCCGCGAGTGTGTCGAGCGCATGTTCGATCACGGGGAAGCGATCGTGCGCAGCTACTTCGAGCGGATCCCGGACGGCCGCTATGTGGGCCACGGCGAGATGGACAGTAACGGCATCACCGACGAACCGGTCCCCTTCGACGTCATCCTCGAGGTCACTGGCTCCAACGTCTGCCTCGATTACTCGCATGCCCCGGACGCCCAGCCGGGTCCGATTAACTGCCCGATCCCCTCTACCGTCTCCGCGAGCCGCATTGCGATCACCATGCTCGCCGGCAGAAGCGAGTCTCCCAACGAGGGCCACTTCCGCCCGCTCGAGGTCGTTACCCGTTCCGGCTCGATGTTCCATCCGCTGCCGCCGTCTCCCTGCTTCCTGTATGGCTGGCCGGCGCTGCAAGCGATGGAGGTCATCTACGACGCCGTTTCCAAGGCGCTACCGGAGGCGGTGCCTGCCTGCAGCGGCGGCGACATCTGCGCGCTTGTGTGGTGGGGTGTGCGGGAGGAGACCGGCGAGCCATGGGCGGATGGAGCCCCCCACCCTGTCGGACAAGGCGCACACTATCGCGGTGACGGAGCAAGTAGCCTCATCCACCACGCGGAGGCCGCAACTCGCTTCTCGCCGACCGAGGTCTGGGAGCAGCGGAATCCCTGGATGATGGAGAAGGTCGAGCTCGCCCAGGACTCCGGAGGACCGGGTAAGTATCGCGGTGGCCTCGGCGTCGACCTCTTCTTCCACCTGCTCGAGGACTCGTACGTGACCTCGGCGGTCGAGCGGACCAAGAACGCTCCCTGGGGTCTGGCCGGCGGTCTTCCGGCGCGTCCGAACGGCGCAGCGCTCCGCTACGCAGACGGAAGCCGAATCCACTTCGGGAAGGCAACGCGGCTACAAGTACCAAAAGGCGCGACCCTCGAACTCTACGACGGTGGCGGTGGTGGGTATGGGCCTCCGGAGGAGCGAGATCCCGAGGCGGTACTCGCCGACATTCGCGAGGGCTACATCAGCGAGGAGCACGCCCGTCGCCACTATCCGCATGTGTTCGGGGATTCGAGCGTCTAGAGGGATAATTCAAGGAGGACGCGTCGGTTGGCGTTTTGAAGAGTAATGAACGACGCCGTCGTCGTCGGCGGGGGAGTGATTGGAGCCTTCATTGCCTATGAGCTAGCATCGCGAGGCGCCAAGGTGAGCCTGCTCGAGAGTGGAACGCTGGGATCTGCTGCCTCCTATGGCAACGCGGGGCTAATTGTACCGAGCTATAGCGTGCCAATGGCCAATCCTGCGTCGATCCGAATGGGACTGAAGGCCCTTATCCACAAAGAGGATGCGATCAAGATCGGTCTCAGGCTGGATCCTGCCTATTGGGCCTGGCTGGCGCGGTTCATCGCAGCCTGCCATCACAACCGGGTGAGCACTTCAGCGGCGATACTCTGCGACTTAAGCAACGCGAGCATGGACCTCTACGATCGGCTCTTCGATGCTCATCCCGGCGAGAGTGTGGGATTTGAGCGCAAGGGCTGGTTGTACGTCTACCGGACTACCAAAGCCTTCCAGCAGGGCATCGCCCAGGCGCGGTTTGTGGAGCAGTTCGGCATCCCCTGGCAGCATCTTTCGGGATCTGACGTACTCACCCTTGAGCCGGCACTAGCCCCTAAACTCGCCGGCGGCGTCTTCTACCCGGGTGATGGCATCCTCAACCCGTATCGCCTGGTCCAGTTCGTCGCCAGCCTTGCGCAGGAATCCGGCGCCAGCATCGAGACAGGAGTTACGGTGCAAGCGCTGAAGATCCGGAACCGTCGGGTGCAGGCAGCGATCACGAACGCAGCCGGTGTCGAAGCAGCCACGTTCGTCGTCGCGGCAGGAGTCTCCAGCCCAGCGTTGCTAGGTGATTTGTCGCCGAGGCTGCCGGTGCAGCCGGCCAAGGGGTACAGCTTGACGTTTCCACGCGTCCCGGACAGCCCGAGGATACCGCTCAATCTCGCCGAATCGCACGTGGTGGTTTCGCCGCTCGCTCAGCAGGTTCGCCTGACAGGCGGACTCGACCTCGTCGGGCTCGACGGGTCGATGAGTACGCGTCGGCTGGATGGGATCTGGCGAGCGGCTCGCTCGTATCTGCCCGGACTCGATCAGCCGGAGGCCCCGGAGCGCTGGTATGGCTTCAGGCCCATGACGCCGGATGGGATGCCGGTCATTGGGCCGCTTGAAACGGTCGAGAACCTAATCATTGCAACCGGTCATGGCACGTTGGGCATAACCCTCGGTCCGATCACGGGGAGGCTCGTGGCCGAACTGGTCACAGCCGAATCGATTCCTACACGGATGAAGCCGCTTCTTCCGAGCCGGTTCCGGTTCCGGCGCGCAATAGACCAACCGCGATGGACCCATGCGGACTGGTGATAGAGAAGCAATAATGGGTGAACCAGTAAGGGAGACAGCGCGGGTGCAGCCAACAGAGCGCGCGAACGGCGCGATCCTTGAGGTGCGAGATCTACATACATACTTCCGTACGATGGACGGGGTCGTTCGCGCCGTCAACGGGGTCTCGTTTGCCGTCAATCCGGGTACCAGCGTCGGAATCGTCGGCGAGTCCGGATCGGGGAAGAGCGTGACGTCTCTCTCCATCATGCGGCTGATCGAACCGCCCGGCTGGATTGCAAAAGGGGAGCTCTTGTTTCGGGGACGGGATCTCTTGACCCTATCGGAGCGCGGGATGCAGCGCATTCGTGGCAACGACATCTCGATGGTGTTCCAGGAGCCAATGACTGCCTTGGATCCCGTCTACACCGTCGGGCATCAGGTAGCTGAGGTCCTCCGTGTTCATCGGAATATCAGCCGCAAGGAGGCAGGCCGGCGTACCGTCGAGCTCCTTGAGACGGTCGGTATACCGGATGCCGAGCGGCGAGTGAACGAGTATCCGCACAATCTTAGTGGAGGCATGCGGCAACGCGTGGTGATTGCCATGGCGCTCGCCAATGAGCCGGATCTGCTGATTCTCGACGAGCCGACCACGGCCCTGGATGTGACGATCCAGGCGCAGATTCTCGAGTTGGTGAAGAAGCTGCATCAGGAGTTCAATACCACGGTCCTGCTCATTACACACGACTTCGGCGTGATCGCCGAGATGTCCGACGAGGTCATCGTGATGTACGGTGGCAAGGTCATGGAGCATGGCAACGTTCTGCAGATCATCAAGGACCCCAAACATCCGTATACCAGGGGGTTGCTGGCATCAATACCCTCGCTCGGGCTGAAGAATCAGCGGCTCAACGTGATCTCGGGAGTGGTTCCCAACCCATTGCATATGCCTCCGGGATGCCCGTTTGCTCCCCGCTGTCCGCATGCCATGGAGGTGTGCAGCGCCATGCCCCCGCTGAAGATGTTGGATGACGGCCGCGACGTCGCATGCTGGCTGTACTAGTCGTTAGCCCTCAGCTATCAGCGATCAGAAATCAGACATCAGCCACACCGATGGCGAGAAAGGAGCACAGCTGTCACTACAGAGGACAAGCTGACAGCTGATAGCTGATAGCTAATGGCTACCAATGGCAGCACGTTGCTTGAGGTGCACAACCTCAAGGCCTACTATCCGGTGCGCGGCGGCATGCTGCGGCGTCAAATTGGCTGGGTCAAGGCGGTTGACGATGTCTCGTTTGCCATTAAACGCGGTGAGACCTTGGGTTTGGTGGGTGAGTCAGGGTGTGGCAAGACGACCCTCGGCCGGACGATCATCCGGCTCATCCCGCCTCGATCCGGGCAAGTTCTCTTCGAGGGGAAAGACATTCTCAACCTGCGTGGAAAGGACCTGAAAGCGGCACGCCGGGACATGCAGATCATCTTTCAGGATCCGTATGGCTCGCTGAATCCGCGCATGTCGGTGGGCGACATCATCGGCGAAGGCCTCGTGATCCACGGTGTGGGGAATCGTAAGGAGCGAGAAGAGACGGTCGCTACCATGCTGTCTGTGGTGGGTTTGCGCAAAGAGTATGCGCGCCGCCGCCCGCACGAGTTCAGTGGAGGACAGCGGCAGCGCGTCGGAATCGCGCGTGCCCTCGCCTTGCGGCCCAAATTTGTCGTAGGGGACGAGCCGGTGTCCTCCCTGGATGTATCCATCCAGTCTCAAGTCCTGAATCTCCTCAAGGATCTGCAGCGCGAATTCGGACTGACATACCTCTTCATTGCACATGACCTCAGCGTGGTCGAGTACATCAGCGATCGAGTTGGTGTGATGTATCTGGGGAAGCTCGTCGAGCTTGCATCGGCCGAGGATCTCTATTCCAACCCTCGCATGCCCTACACACAGGCCCTGGTGTCGGCCATCCCTGTTCCGGACCCAACCGTCAAGAGGAAGCGAATCGTCCTGCAAGGGGATGTGCCGAGCCCCATCAACCCGCCCTCAGGCTGTCCCTTCCGAACCCGATGCTGGTTGGCAGAGCAAATATGCGTGGAGCAGACGCCGCCTCTGCGCGAGGTGGCTCCCAACCACTGGGCGGCATGTCACTTCGCCTGAGAGAGGCACTCCATGTCTGCCAAGGCGTGTATGATTGCCAACAGCCTGACTCTCTTACCGCCTCTGCTCGCCTCTGTCCCATCCTGGTCGCGGAGACTCGCGATATGCCTTTCTGTTGAGCCATGCACATGAGGATGTTGACTGCTGGGGACATCGTTCGGGCGACGGAGCGGTGGCCGGTCCTCGTGGACGCGGCGGATCGGGCATTAGAAGCGCTGGCAACGGGAGCGTGTGACGCTCCGGTTCGGACGTCGCTCTTGTTGGTCGAGGGGCAGCTGCTGACGATGCCGGGGCGGCTTCAGAATGGAGATCACGCAATCGTGAAGCTGGTATCGGTGGTGCCGGGAAATGCCGGGCGCAATCTCCCGACGATTCAGGGCCTGGCAATGCTGTTTGACGCGCACACGGGAGAACCGGTCGCACAGCTGGAGGGCGCGATGCTGACGGCGGTGCGGACGGCGGCAGTCAGCGCGGCCGCGGCTCGGCGTCTATCGGACGGAGCGACGGAGACTTTGGCGTTGCTGGGAGCAGGCGCACAGGCGCCGTGGCAGACACGCGCGCTCTGCTCCGTTCTTCCCATCGGGAAAGTGCGAATCTGGGCGCCGACGGCGGCGCACCGCGAGCGGTTGGCAGCGCAGCTCGATGCAGAGCTGCAAGCCGAGGTCCGTGCTGTGGATGAGGCGAGTGAGGCGACGCGCGGTGCGGAACTGATCTGTTGCGCCACGACGGCGCCGTCGGCCTTCCTGCAAGCGGACATGCTTACCGCCGGCCGAGTGCTGGTAGTGGCCGTTGGCGCGTTCCGACCCGATATGGCAGAGGTGGGAGTGTCCGTCTTCGCGCAAGCAGAACGCGTGTTCGTTGACGACGTCGAGGCGGCATTTCATGAGGCGGGCGACGTGCTGGCCGCTATCGACGCGGGGGAGCTCGAACGGGGGCGAGTCCTACCTGTCGGCAGCGTACAGAGCGCGCCGGCGGAGCGGTTGACCATCTTTAAAAGCGTGGGCAGCGCCGTGGAGGATGCGGCTGTGGCCAGCGCGCTATGGAGCCAGAGGTGAGGACGATGGCGAGGCTCAGGCTGACGGATGATCAGCTACGGTCAGGTTGATGATGGGCCAAGGTTGCGCCGCCGCTTCATCGCCTCAAAGACGTCCATCACTTGGTGCTCCTCCGGAAAATCTCCACCGTTCAGATCGAGCAGCTACTGATTGTCTGCTCGCGTTGAGACCCATGATGACCCGTTTGAACGCAGTTTCTCTCACCGCTTATCACCTGCTCTCCTTGCTGGCCTTTCCCATCCCACACCATGGCGCCAGATCGGCACGGAATCCTCCTACGCCGATAGTACGTGGCCTGCGGGCTGAGCGCCATGGCTTCGGATCGTCCGAATCTCCAGGGCGTTGCACAGGGTGTTGTAGCGGGACACCCCGAAAGCGCCTATTATCGGAAAGCACTGCAGAGCGCTATCTCGGGTACGTGCCCCAGAGAAGGGAAAACATGATGAAAGGCTTGACCGGCAACCTGCTGGCCACAATCGAGGTCTACTACAACGCTGTGCCACGGACGGCGGCGCGCGTCGAAGATCTCTCGCCCTTCGTCTTGTTCGTGCAGCAGGGGGCCGGCTGGCCGTACTATGCACGGCCTCAGCTTGGTGCCGGCTCGTTCACCGCGGCGGATGTCGTTCGAGTCCGTGACCGCCAGCGCGAGTTGGGAATTCCGGAAGCGTTCGAGTGGGTGGCAGAGACAACCCCTGAGCTGCACGCAGCCGCCACGGCGGCCGGGCTGGTGGTGAACGACCATCCTTTGATGGTCCTCGCCGATATGCCGGCAGCATCCCCAGAACCGCCGCCGGGCATAACCATACGGCTCGTCACCCCTGAGGATGACCACGCCCTGCTGAGTGTGGTCGCTCGCGTTGGCTTCTCCTTCCCCGGTACTGCTCGAGGCGATGCCGGTCCCGAGCAGGTTGCCCAGGCGGTCGGCGAGCGGACGCCGGAGCCGAGTACCCCGCCGCAGGCTTGGGTGACTCCCTGGGTGGCCTTCCGGCGCGACCGGCTGGCGCGGGGATTGACCGTCATGGCCGTCGCCCACGCGGATGGAGTACCGGTCGCCGTCGGCAGTCATCAGCCGGTCGATACGGTAACCGAGATTACCGGTGTTGCCACCCTCCCCGCCTTCCGCCGTCGTGGCATTGGCGCTGCCCTCACTGCCCTTCTCACGTGGGATTCCCAGGAACGCGGTGTCCGGACGGTATTCCTGTCAGCAGGGAATGAAGAGATTGCGCGCGTTTACGAGCGTACGGGCTTCCGGCGTATCGGGACGGCCTGTATTGCAGCCCCACTGGAGCCCGACTGAAGGGGGACAGAGGGAGCTATGACCATTCGCGTCTTGATCGCCGATGATCATCACCTGGTGCGCGAAGGTCTGCGGATACAGCCTCTAGTACCAGGCGACCGATACAGCGACTTGCCGCGGTGTTTTTGATCCTGGCTTGACGAAGAAGATCGTCCACGGCTGCTTGTTCCGGTGAATCTCATTCAGCCCATTTCCGTTCGAGCAGCCATAGCTAATACCCATCCCGGCAATCGTTCCGGTAGCTCCTCCAAACCGCACGCAGTGGCCACCGTTGCGCAGCACCAGAGCCCAGGCAAATTCGTTCGGAGACGACCCGCGATTCGCCTGGCTGTATGGAAGGGGCTGAGACAACCGGAGCATGGTCACCTCGCTCAACCAGGGCGCCGTGGAGCACGCAAGCAGCCGGGGCTTTCTGGTGTTCGGCGGCTGGAAGCAAGGATCGTAGATCAGATTGACGGCCAGGCATCGCCAGGCATCCCGGCGTGTCGTGTCGACGATGGAGCCCTCCCAGCAGGAGCCGGTGAGGGTCTTCAGCACGTGCAGCCCACCAGCCAGCTTGCCGGTGGTGGAATATGGCCGGAAGACCCGAATCTGAGTGGCAGCCGGCGCGCGCTGGGGTGCTGCGGCGGTGTCTGCGATGCCGCCGAAGGCGGTGACCGCGAACACAAGCATGATGCCTCGTCGGGCTGTCTTTCTCAACATCGTGAGCCTTCTCCCAATTCTTGTTTGCCCTAAGGATTTTCGAAGGTGCTGTATCCACTCTGTATGACGCGGCCACGGAGACGAAGGTTACGCTCTACTCTGGGCGGTACCCCGGGCCGTTCACGATTCTGCCGGGTATGGCACCGGTGTGCTCTCCGTTGAGGAGCACTCTCCGGCCATTGACCCAGACATCGCGCACGCCGGCGGAGAGCTGGTGTGAATCTTCGAAGGTAGCGCGATCGCCGATCGTCCCTGGATCGAAGATCACGACGTCCGCGTAGCAGCCCTGGCGGAGCATGCCGCGGTCATGCAGGCAGAGGCGATCCGCAACCGCTGAGCTCATCTTGCGAATCGCATCCTCGAGCGTGATGATTCCTTCTTCCCGCACATACTTCCCCAGCACACGGGGATAGGTGCCATATGCTCTGGGATGGACCGGCCCGCGCGCTTTCGCCCAGGCCGGATCCACGCCGCCGGCGTCGGTCGAAATCTTGATCCAGGGCTGCTGGAGTTGTAGCACCAGGTTGTCCTCGCTCAGCATGAAGTACACCGTGCTAATGGTGTGCTCCTCGGCCAGCAGTAGATCGAAGACTGTTTCGACCCAGTCCTGGCCACGCGCCGCCGCGATGGCGGCGATGGATTTGCCGCGGTAGGATCGATGCTCGGGCTTCCGGAGATCCAGCGGCACGACATTGTCCGAACCTGCCAGTGTACCCATCGCCTCCCACGCGCCGGAGGCACAAAGCACTTCTTCGCGGATCCTGGCGCGGATTGCCGGGTCGCGAAGATTCTCGAAGAACTTGCCCTCGGCGGCCACCCATGGTGGCAGGACCGATGCCAGACCCGTTCCACCGGCCAGGTAGGGGTACATGTCGGCCGTGACGTCCAGGCCGGCAGCGCGGGCGCGGTTGATGCGATCGATCACCTCTCGCATCTTGTGCCAGTTTCGCCGGCCGGATGCCTTGAGGTGGTAGATCTCTACCGGCAGGTTGGCTTCGCGCCCGATCTCAAACGTTTCCTCGAGCGCTTCGAGAAGCCGCTCTGCCTCCGAGCGCATATGGGTAATGTAGCTACCACCATGCTCGCCGACTACCTTGCACACCTCGACGATCTCATCGGTGGTGGTAAAGGCGTCGGGTGGGTAGATCAGAGCATAGGCAACGCCAAATGCGCCGTCCTGCATGGCGGCGCGTGTCACCCGGCGCATGACGTCCAGCTCGTCGCCGGTGGCAGGACCCGCATCCAGTCCTTTGGCATACAGCCGGACGGTGCCGCCACCCAGATATGAGCCGATGTTTGGCGAGACGCCGTGCTCGATCATGGCCTCGAGCCAGTCCCGAAAGCGACGCCAGCCATGGGCGCGCTCCCCCCATACGCGCAGCTCGTCTCGGTCATACGAGTCATCTGGATCCTCGCCCACGCGTCCGCCCACCGGCGCCGGCGTACGAGCCTCACCCATGACCTCGGTCGTCACCCCTTGCGTGATCTTGGAGAGACAGCGGCCGTCGACCATGAGCGGATAGATCGAGTGGCTCTGGATGTCGATGAAGCCGGGAGACACCACCATGCCGCCGGCGTCGACGAGCTCGCCTGCCTGATCCTTCGACAGCACACCCGCCGGCGCAACCTCCAGAATCCGGTCGCCGGATATGGCGACGTCGCCGTAGAACCACGGGTTGCCGGTCCCATCGACTACCCTGCCACCGCGGATGAGAATGTCGATTACCCGCTCCTATCCAAAGCGAAAAACCTGTAGCTCGGCCCTCCGTGGCCGAGGCGACCCGCAGGTCGCCACTGCGCATCGATGCCAATTTGCTCGGGGAAACGCCAAGATGGAGCTCCTACCACATCGCTACATTACCGCTGCCGAACCACCGGCAAAGCGGCAGGAGGCAAGTATCAGCCCGTAGACGACTTCGAGCTCATCCAGGTCGCGGGGAGCATACAGCATGACCGTGGTCGGAGGGATGTATCCCATGCGGGCAACAGGGTGTAATTCCGCCCAACCCGCCGCGATAGCCGCTTCCGCCAGGTCGGGAGGCAGGGTGGCATGTAAGCTTTGATCTCGACCGGGATGGAGATGGGCGAATTCGCGCTCGATCATAAATGCCTCAGGTGGGCCGGCGGGAACATGGTCACGCAGCCACAGAGCCCGCGCTCCCGGGACGGAGATCATGGTGGGCCGCTCTTCGACATCCGGCAAGGAGAACAGCCGCTGTGCCAATTGCTCGCGTATGGTTGGATCAGTGGGCTGCTGATCGAGCTGGGTGTGCGGGTTGGTTGGCGTGGCGCGAGGCCGCGTCCCAGAGCGTGGCGGCAGAGAAGGAGAAGCGTTCATACATTACCCCAAAGAAGCAAGTGCCATCATATATCACTCTAAAGACTAGTGCAGGTTCAATGAGGATGGTGTGCCACGGCGCCCTCGTAGGGGTCGACGTCCTCGTCGACCCGCCCGGCGGTCCGGCCACAGGCCAAGGAGGGCGGACGAGGACGTCCGCCCCTACGAAGGCATACCATCCTGCCTGATCATGCACTAAAGACTTGAGACTAACGACTAAAGACTAACCACTTCCTCCGACGCCATGGCGGCGAGCGCCGCTCGATTGGGCTCCACGCCGATACCCGGTCCACCCGGAACGGTTAGCGTGCTATCGTCGTTGAGCACGAAGTCGGGTCCGGCCACGTCCCGGGCGTAGTATCGTGCGCTGGCTGAGATGTCGCCGGGCAGGCTGAAGCCTGGAAGCGAGGCCAGCGCCACGTTGTGAGCGCGGCCGATATTGGTTTCGAGCATGCCGCCGCACCAGACCGGAGCGCCGCGCGCCAGGCACAGGTCGTGGATCTCCCGGCTGCGTCGATGGCCGCCCACGCGGCCTGCCTTGATATTGATGATGCGGCAGCTTCCCAGCTCCAGCGCATGGCGCGCGTCGTCGGGTGAGTGGATGCTCTCGTCCAGACAGAGGGGCGTGCGAAGCAGACGCTGCAGCGCGGCATGGTCGACGATGTCGTCATACGCCAGCGGCTGCTCGATCAGCAGGAGGTTCAGGTCGTCCATGCGCTGGAAGAGCTCGGCGTCCGCCGGCGTATAGGCCGAGTTGGCGTCGACCTGCATGAGGGTGTCGGGAAAGGCGGAGCGGACTTGCCGCACCCAGGCCTCATCGCGGCCGGGCTCGATCTTGAGCTTGATGCGACGGTAGCCGTCGGTCAGAAAACCGTCCACCGTCTGGACCAGCGCGTCGGGCGATGCCTGGATGCCTACGCTGACGCCGACGGGAACACGATCTCGCGTCCCGCCGAGCAAGCGGGCCAGTGGGATGCCTTCCAGGCGCGCCGCCAGGTCCCAGCAGGCCATCTCCAGGGCTGCCTTGGCCATGTTGTGGCCGCGAATCGGCGCAAACAGATCCCACACTGCGGCAGGATGTTCGATATCGGCCTGCAGCAGGCGCGGTATCAGCCACTCCTGCATCACATGCCGGGCAGTACCGATCGTTTCGTACGAGTACCATGGCCCGTCTCCGGCCACGCACTCGCCGTAGCCCGTCAGACTCTCACCTGCCACCTCCACGATGAGGCACGGGCGGTTGTGCTCGGTGCCGAAGCTGGTGGTAAATGGGCTCAGCAGCGGCATTCGGATCTGGTGGAGCGTGACAGACTCGATCTTCATCGCAGATCCTTGTTATCGGGCACAAGCGCATACGCGCCTCGAACAAAATCTCGCACGACATAGTCGTGATCGAAGGCCCAGGTCAGCGCCTCCCGCAACGCCAGACGCCAACGGAGCGCAAGCTGGGGATGCTCCTGCTTGATGCGCTGGATCGCATCCGGCACCTCGATCGAGAGCGGTGCGCCGGGTGCCGGATCAAGCTGGAGCACCGGCATGCCGGCATCGTTCCTGAGAACTGATACCATCCTCTCGGCCGTAGGGGCCGGCTCCTGCCGCGCCCGCCCCGGTACCCGCCGCGCCCGCCCCGCCTGGGTCTTGAATGTCGATCGCAGCGACCATTCCACATACAACCGGTCCGAGGGTAGTCCCTGATTCAGGCGGTCTGCCATGTCTCCATAGACGTTCTCGAGATAGGTACGGCTGATCACACCCAGCTTATGGAGGTTGAAGTGGGCATTGCGCGCTTCCAGCGGATCGAAGGTCCAGGTCATGAGGTCCAAACCCTGGGCCAGGGCCCGCTCGCGCTGTTGCCACTTGAGCGCCGCCCCGATGCCACCTCCTTGATGATCCGGGTGAATGCCCAGCATGTGGGAGGCGTGGTACAGCCGGCCGTCACGCTGCGCAAGCAGCCCGAGCACGAAGCCGGCGAGCTGCCCATCGACATACGCGCCCAGGACAATCCCTCCGCTGGTAGCCACGATGTAGAGCATGTGAGCCGGAACCACGGCTCGATAATCTCCACCCCAGACCAGCTCCTGGAGATCTTCCATTGCCCTGAGCCGTGGCATGTCGTGGACATCCTCGATGGTGACCCCGGAAGGTAGCGCCACTTCAGAGACCAAGTTCCACCTTAACTGCTTCCCACGGAGTGGTTCTGCCCGCACCGACATCCTCAATACTCTGGCGCAGCAAAGCCATCTGTTCCGGATCTCCCCACATGTCTAGGGTTTCCATAATGGCCTTGTACAGTTCCCATGGCATGAGAGCCAGTACAGGCCGGCCGTGGCGAGTGACGGCAACGGCACCCAGATCCGGATGCTCAGCAAACTTCTCGGGTAGATGCATCAGTTGTCTACGGGCTTCGGTTAACGACAGGGTGTCAGGCATCGGAAACTCCTACGTACGTATCAATGTACGGGAAAGCAACCAGCTTAGCCTCTTAGTGATCGTTGCATGAGGAGCTAAAGATGCCGCCCCGGCATCTCTTCTTGTCATCATGCGGCAACCCTTCGTAGGGGCGACCCTGCGTTCGCCCGCGACACCCCCCGTCAGCTGCTCTTCCCGCCTTGCTACGATGAGGGCCATGGACCAGCCGCCACCCGTTGGCCTGCCTACCGGGCGAACGCAGGTCGGCCCTCGCCGCTCCACCCGCCCGCGGGGGTTCGATTATGCCTTCAACGCTGCCTCCGTCGTCACCCTCTGTACCTACCACCGCCGGCCGCTCTTTGGCATCAATGGCCAGCTGCACCCCTCCTGGCTGGGCAGGATCGTGGAGCGGGAGCGGCAGCGGACTGCACAGTCCGGCAGTATATCGTCGACAATCCACAGCAATAGGAGCTGGGTCGATAGTGCGCGTAGGGGCGACCTGCGTTCGCCTGGCTCACGATGACGCCTGGCGTGCTACGGGCGAACGGCACCCAGAGGGTACCCGGCCCCTACGATGGGGGCGGGTATGGGAGCGGCGTAGAGGACGGCTGGTGCGAAGACGGCGACGAGTATAGTTGGCGGGGACGGCACCTTTAACCTCCCGCGCAACGATCAGTAATTTGGGCTGAGCGGCATCAGATCAGCGCCTGACAGAAAAGCGTCGATCTCGCCTGGCGATCGCCGATCCGAGCGCTACTCGGAAGTGTGCGAAGAACGTGCCCACACCTCGATTGAAGAGCAGGGTTCTGTGGAAGGCTTGCCGGCCGCGGTACGTCTCCGACTTCAAAGCATAGGTCGCCAGCAGCTTGCCGTTCTTCGTCATGGATAGGGTCGCCGAAGGGAGGAGCGATCCCGGGTTGACGTCGTGATACATCAGGAGGAAGTCGATCCGCTCATGCAGCCGCACCGTTTTTGTCGTTTGCCATTGGCCGCGAACTGTATGGCGGAGGCGGACGCCGTCGATCACGACGCTCGGCGGTGGCAGAGGAGTGGCGGTGGGAGTCGCGGTCGGGGTTGGGGTGAGCGTCGCCGTGGGCAGCGGAGTCTGGGTGGCAGTGGGGGTTGGCGTGATGGTCGGCGTTGCGGTCGGCTGGATAAGGCGTATGGGCGTCGCGGGGGTGGAAGTGGGCGTCGCAGTTGGTGTCGGAGTGCCGATCGCAGGGTAGGACAGCATGCATGCCCCGGCTGCGTTGCTCCACATCTTGGAGGTAAGGTACTTGTGGCCGTTCATGACCAGATTGCTGCCATCCGCCGCCGTTCCCTGGTAGTCGCCGACGCATTTGTCGGCGATTTCCTGGCTGGCCGAGTCGGTCCAGCCCGATCCCAATGGATCCGTCACCGCCTCGAACTGCTCGTGCGCGATACCGGAGAGCGCCAGATCAAAGGTAGTGTCGCCGTTTGGGGACAGTAGAACCTGTGGGTCGTTGCCGCCGGGTCCGCACCCGGTGCACTTGTATGGATTGGTGAACGTACCGAACACGTAATGCTGGCCACTGTGATCGATCGAGCCGTGGAAGTTGTTCCCGGCGAAGACGTCCGGCGCCGTGAAAATCATGAAGAGCGAGGAGAGCCCGCCCGGCCACCCCTGGAGCTGGGCAACCCGCACGACTTCATCGCCAAGAGAGCCGGAATAGGGAGCTGTATCGACGACGGCACCGCCCAGGTCGGACACGTTCTGGATTGGACCGCTACCGTCGTAATACTGGGTCACGATGTTGTAGTAGGAGCTGCCGCCGACGTCGAAGAAGTAGCGTTCGACCAGCGACTCGAAGGAGGAATCGCTGCCGTGTCCGGGCAGCTCATAGTGATATCCAGGGGGAAGCCAGAAGATGAGGAAGACGGCCGTGGTATGCATCACCGCACCGCCGTGGTACGTCAGGTTTCCGCCTCCGGTTGCCGTCCCGCGAGACGGAAAGCCGATGGCCACCATGATCGCCAGGATCACAGACGCCGCAGCAACGAACCGGGAGGATCCTATGAGCTTGGCCATTTTCCCCTGTCAGCGGCAATGACCCGCTGGTATTCCCACTCTATACCGCCAATCCCATGGCCAACGCCATTGCTCGGACCGACGATGGCATGATTTTCCTTGATCCGACGCCATTTTTCAAGAAGGATCGTAACGAGAAAACGACGACCTCATCGGGTAGCCATTCCCGTCTTGTTGCAAAACAGTTCCAAAACGAGCGGTTGAGCCTCGGAAAGTCGTACCGGTCCATGGGCTGGTATGCACATGAGGCAGGATCAGTGCTTGCTGATCGAGACCTTGGACCAGTCCAGATCCTTGGCAAGGGTGTCCTGATAGGCCTCGCTGGTTACCAGGCCGTGCACATACGGCTTGATCAGCTTGGACCTCAGCTCGTTGTAGAGCGTGAGAAACGCCCCTTGACTGATGGCGATGTGCTGCGCCTGGATGTAGAGCGCCGCCCGCTTCTTGGAGTTCAACGTCACATCGGCCCGATCGACCAGGCGATCATAGGCAGCATTGTGCCAGCCGCCGACGGCGTCTGGTGATCCCGAGCGTAGGAGGAGGGTGCAATAGTCCTGCGGATCGGGATAGTCCTGCACCCACTCATTGAATATGAGCTGGGTGTGGGTAGCATCCAGCGAATGGCCGACCGTCTGGCCCCAGGCATCGGGTGTGAGCCTGGTGAGCTTCACATTCAGACCTACCTGGGACAGCATGGTGGCTACAGCTGTGGCCTGGTTAACCTGATCGGGGCCGAAGTCTCCATACTTGAGTGCAAAAGGTATAGTGCGACCCGGACACCGGGCAAGCTCGGCGTGGGCTCTGGTAAGGCTGTAGTGCGGGTTGTCGGCGCCAGAGTAGTAGCCGAGCATGCCCTTGGGCACGACGGTATAGGTTGCACGGACGGTGCCGTGGAGCACGTTCTCAGCGATGGTCTTCCGGTCAATAGCATAGGCCACCGCCAGGCGACAGTGGACGTTATCGAACGGTGCCATGTGGGTGTTTGGGGTGAGGTACTTAATGCCCGACGAGGGGTATTGACGCAGCTCCTTGTTGCCCTTCCAGTGCCCCAGATATACCGACAGGATGCCTGCCGTATCGAGCTTACCGGCCAAGTATGCCCGGTAGCCGCTGTCCGATGCGGAGGCCGCTCGTAGCTCGATCCTGAGATGTGGTTTGGGGCCATAGTAGTAGGGGTTGGGGACGAGTGTGTACTTGGGGCTGTTCCCGGAATAGAAGGAGTGAACGGTCGAGGTGCTATCGTGGCACACGAACTTGAAGGGGCCAGCACCCTGGTTCCCGGCACAGGTAGTCGTGAGGTAGTTGCCCTTGGGACCGGCTTCCTTGCCACGCACCACCGAGGGATCCAGCACGTCGGCACTCGAGTAGGACAGCGTGTCCAGGAAGTAAGCAACCGGCTTGGTGATGGTGATCTGGAGCACCCGCCGGCTCAATACCTTGAGTCCGGGGATGGAGTGGGTCCTGCCATGGTAGTAGTCATCAGCCCCCACGATCAGGTTGTCGTACTGATCGGCAATCTCTGACTGGGTGGAGGGGGAAAGAGCACGCTCCAGCGAGAACGCCGCGTCCGCCGCTGTGACGGTATGCCCGTTGGAGAACCGAGCGTTGCTGCGGATGGTGAAGGTGTAGGTCAGGTGATTCTTACTGATTGTGAAGGTCGCAAGGTCAGGCTTGACCGTGTCATCGGGCAGGATGTGCACGAGGTTGGCATTCACCAGCACGGAGGACAGCTCGTAATCCGACGGGGAGGTGATGTGAGCAGGATCAAGGCTCAACGCCAGCGTGCCTTGCGCGCCTACGTGGGAGTAGTAGTCCAAGCGCAGCGTAGGCATCGCTGCTGGACTGGGACGTGCTGAGACGGAGGCGTGTGCCGTCAGACACAGTGCGCCGGCGAAGAGCAGCGCCACGCCAAGGTTCAAGATCGTGCTGACGGGCTTTCGGGCATCGCCGGCGACCCGGTGATGAAGGGTCATCACCCTGCTCCCTTCAAGCGACGAGGACCCAATCCCCGAAGGCCACGAATCATCTGCTGCCACCGGCTGGGTCATGCCTTTGCTCGATGGCCTGGATGCGTCGCTCCAGGTCGATGAGGCGGGCCTCGTGAGCGGAGAGTGCCTCCAGGACGAGGGCATGCTGCGCTTGTTGCCCTTCCACACTCTTCCGGAATACCTCATTCACCTGCTCTTGAACCCGAATGAGCTCCTCGTGGTGCTGGGTCTGTTCCCGGTACTTCGCCACCAGTTCTTGATGTCGCCTGGCTTCTCGCTCGAGCCGCTCTCCCTGCTGGTGCAGCCACGTCGCCGCCTCCTGCTCCTCTCGATCCATGAGCGTGCCCCCTGAAAACACAACAACCCGATCCAGAACGGATCGGCGGGTACCCTCTGGGTGCTAGTGGCTGATCGCGGCTCAAGTGGCCAGGGTACGAGCCGCGACTACGCCTTCCGTCTATGGAAGCCGCTGGGTTCGGTGCCTTTGCGCCAACTCTATCACGATCCGAGAGAAAATCAAGTGAAACAGTTCACAAATTCACATGGTGAAGAGAAAGACGATAGATAGAACCTCGCTACACCTGGGACTGAGCGGTACGACAGAGCCGGCTTCAGGAGAAGAGGCGGTCCAGATGACTCATGGAATCGGCCTGTTGCGTCCTGATTAGATTGCTGTATGTGTCGAGGGTGATGGCGATCGATGAGTGCCCGAGCGCCTCCTGCACTTTCTTCGGGTGGACATTGTCGATCAACGCCAGCGTGGCGGAGGCGTGCCTCGTCTCCTTGATCTTGCGCCGGGCGATCCCTGCCCTCTCACACGCCCGATCGAAGGCGCGCTATACGTAGCTCTGGCCAAGTGCCTTACCCGAATCCGTCGTGAAGACCAGCCCGGTGTCCCGCCAGGTCGGGCCCGCGGCCAGACGCATCTCGGCTTGCCGTGCCTTGTGCTTCCTGAGCGCTTCGACCGTTTGGGGTCGAAGATCCACCATGCGGGTCTTCTTGGTCTTGGTGGGCCCCATCACCCCAGCTCACCGGCCAGATCCACCAGCAGCATGGTCGGTGATCGGCCACGTGCCTGTGCTTTCTCGACCGCCTCCCAGGCAGTCCGCTGCACTTCCCGGTACACCGCAATGGCCTCCGCTCGATCGGCGGACAGATCCGCGTTGATCGAGAGGGCCGCTCGCGTGCGCTTGAGCACACGGCGTACGGTGTGTCGGTGCACGCCAATACGTGTGGCGATCTCGGTGTGTGGCAGCTGTCGGACAGCGAGGCGCAGGATCACTGCAGGGCTTCGTGCACGTCGTACCCTGAGAGTAGGATGGAGGAGTTAAGCAGACGCGGGAAATGGCCGGGAGCGTCACTGGGAGGTGAGCACGTGGCGCAGACGAACACCATAGCAGGCGAGCTCGGCAGGGGAGACATGGGGCACATCCGCTTCACTCTGGCTGGTGGATGGTCAGTGCGCGAGTTTGCAGATTTGCTCGATACTGTCGATTTCTTTTACCGCCGCCTCAACGCGTATTTCTTCTACACGACCGGAGCGGGCTTGGAGGCCTTGAGGGAAGAGGTGGATGGTGCCGCAGAAGTGGGTGCCGCCAGAGCATAGAGGGCGGAGGGAGAGCCTACTTTTTGAACTGTTACAGTGATGGCTGATCCCACCAGGGCGAAGACACGTGTGCAGACACGTTGGAAGGAGCAGTTCATGGCAGACACACTGGCGGTGATGGCAAGCTCACCTGCGGACTATGAGCGTCTCGGACTATCGCCCACCTCGATCGCGCCGTGGGAGGATGGCGCACGCACCGACGACTCGGCGGGTACCTACGAATGGTGGTACTTCGACGCGCATCTGGCCGATGGGGCGAAGCTGGTCGTGACGTTCATGAACAAGGACATCGCCGAGCCGCAGAAGCCGTTGTCCCCGTTGCTTCGGCTGGACCTCGATCTTCCCGACGGGCGACACTTCGAGAAGCTCGTGCACTATCCGCCGGGCGAATGGTCGACGGCCACGGACCATGCCGATGTGCGCCTCGGCGAGAACCGATTCACCGGCGACCTGCACCGCTATCGGATCCAAGCGACCGCGGAGGAGATCTCGGTCGATGTCACCTTGACCGGCGAGGTTCCCTCGTGGCGCCCGTCGACCGGGTACATACTGTTCGGCGCGGATCGGTCGCTGGAATTCGCCTGGCTTCCCTCGGTGCCTCAGGGCGCGGTGACCGTCACGTACTCCGTCGACGGGGAGCAGCACGAGACGACGGGGGTCGGCTACCACGACCACAACTGGGGCAATGTCGGTCTGATGAAGGTGGTGCACGACTGGTACTGGGCTCGCGGGCAAGCCGGACCGTATTCGGTCATCGCGTCCTACATCACCTCCACTAAACAGTATGGGTTCGAGCCGATTCCGATCTTTATGCTCGCCCGTGACAACGTCCTCGTCGGCGACGACCCGGCCAAGGTCACCTTCGAACGGGAAGGGGTCTACACCGATCAGACGACCGGCGAGCCCGTCGCGGCGACGACGCGCTACACCTATCGGGACGGCGAGGACCGATACGTGGTGTCGTTTACCCGCACCCACGACCTGTCGGCAACTCGGATGGTCGACACCATCAAGGGCGTCAAACGCATCGCCGCCAAGCTGGCGCACTTCGACGGTGCCTACCTGCGATTCGTCGGTGACATCGAGATCTCACGGTATCGCGGTGGTGAGCTGGTCGAGACCCACAAGGACGACGCGATCTGGGAACTGATGTACTTCGGCCACGCCCGCGACCAGTAGCGCCGAGCCGATCGGGTCCGACGCACGAAGCCGACATGCTGCGGCGAGACATCTCGGCGTACGTGCACCGCATCGCGAACGTCATCGAGGCCGGTCAGAAGGACGGAACGATCGTCGATGTCCCACCCATGACCCAGCGGTATCTGTTTCGGTGAAAACCAGGGATCGAACGCAAAGACTTGGGATGTTCGTCTATCATATTTCCCACGGATTCCCTGCCTGTTAACCCTTTTCATCGACTTTGCAAAAGACCCGGCATCAAGAGGCGCAAAATCGCGCGCACGGCAATTAAATCCGAATGGGTGTAATTTAAGAAGTGATATTTGCATAGTTCATCGACTAATTTGCATATTTTAGTGGGTTAGTGGTATGGTAAAGATAGCAAGAGGACAATCCTCATGACGGGGAGCATAGTCACAGGGTCCATACAGCAATTTGCATGGTGCCCTTTCTGATGAACCCGATCCGTTATGGATCGGGTTTTGTTGTTTCTTACAGCAGTCTGTG
>Ga0207416_1000603_pt1 | contig 58569 bp, 56 predicted proteins | sample PaiPotPPM11metaG_FD_184107 | JGI IMG/M metagenome (GOLD analysis project Ga0207416, IMG submission 184107) | Iron sulfur acid spring bacterial and archeal communities from Banff, Canada, to study Microbial Dark Matter (Phase II) - Paint Pots PPM... ... | reverse complement strand
AGCTACACCGCTATCCTCGACGCCTGTCAGGACGCCTGGCGCAAACTCCTCGCCGAAGTCGGACGCATCACTTCAATCGCCACGCGTGATTGGGCCACCATCGGTCAATCATTCTGAAGCCTGGTATTACCACTCATGCCGATTTACACGCACTTTCCCGGCGACTATCGAACGCGTGAACAAACGCTTGCTGACGTTGCTCGGAACGAAGCCATGTCGCGGAACGAAGCTACGCCAACCGTCTGATACGGATTTCAGTTTTCTGCGGGCTCCATGCCTTTGGTGCGAATAAGGCGCGCGCCCGCAGGAGTCGCCATAGTGATAAAGGCGCGCGCAGCGACCGGCTCGCGGGCGCCAACGGCGAGGCCTGCGCATAGATAATCACGTTCCGCAATTCGCTCGGCAGCGGACCACGACTTCCGGCGCCCGCCTCGCAGAGAATCCTCAGAGCGAAGGGCTACTTCGCTCGCTTCACGAAGTCGGCGAGGTCTTTGAGACGATGCTGCCAGAACAGCGCCACGCCTTTGTTGTCCTGCACGTCCTCAAGATTGGCCGGACTAAAAACACCGCTGAGCACGGCGGCGGGGATGACTTGAGCGGCGCCAAGCTGTCGATACCAGGTTGCGGCCTTGCCGCCGGTGTCGTGGACGATGCGCTTGTACGAGTTGACGGCGGAATTCGACACTTTGCACTCGATCGGCATCACGCGGTTGTCACGTAGTCTGACGACGACATCGGCGCGCGTGCCCGCAAGTCGTGTCTCGCCGCAAAACTCTCCGGGATTCGGTGCCGCAGTAAGCATCGGAATTTCACGGGTTGCGACCTCCTTGAAGCCGACGCTGAGGAGCAAATCCTTAACGGCCCGCTCCTGAGCCTCTTTCGACGTGTTGCGACGATGCGTTTCTACCTCGCGCGCCGCGGCGAGCGCCGCGGACGCAACAACGGCCGTCCGGCGTTCTTCCTTGGAGGGCTTTCGGACGTCGGCCACCCAGGGGAAGCGATGCGGATCAAGGATGGCAAGAACCGCATCGCGGATTCGAGCGGCCTCTGCAGGTTCAACGCGCAGCCGCGAAGGCGTGAGCGTGGCGTCGGCGACGGTCATAAGATCGTCGGCCGATATCGGTGGCGCTGTGAGATAGCGGAAGGCTTTTTGTTCGTTCTTGCCGTCAAGTAAGTCGGCAATGAGATCGGCGTCGACCGGGTTTTCCGCAATTCTAGGGAGCTGGTCGATCAGCGTGGCGAAGATCGAGGCGAATTCACCAAAAAACTGATTGTAGAGATCAAGCGGTTCGTTGAGACGCTCATTTCGAAACGTGTCCCTCGCCGCGCTGGCCTCGGCTTCGAGGTTAGCAAGCGACCATTGTGTTGGGGACGCCCTTTTCTTCGGCAATGTAGCCATGAATATCTTCTAAGCGGGGAAGGCGGATTCGCTCAAGCTCCTTCGGCTCGAACTTAACCAACCCGCCAGCATAGACCCGGCCGCCGGCTGTGGTAGTGTGACGCCTCAGATAGCTCAAAACCGCCCGTAAATCAGCCTCGACAAGCGGCTCTCGGGGATAGAGCCCGTGGGCGATGTTGACGTGTCGGGCGCCGGCGCGGTTAAGCACGAAGGCCGGCGCGCGGCGGGCCATGTAGGTGCAGAGGATCGCCGCTGGATGTTTCAGCCCAACCGACCACCAGGCGCGGCGGTGCGTGGCGATGAAGCTTTGATGCGCCTTCATCCGCCGGGCCCATGCAAGGAATTCGTCGACCGGAGCGCGCTCAGCGGCGGTTAGCTCGTCGAGGTCAACGGGTAGGTCAACAACCTTTTTGAGATGTGTGACACTTGCCAGCGCGTCACCGGCGGCGAGCAATTCACGCGCCTTGGTGATGGCCGGGACGAGATAACGCGCCGGCAGGTTGGCCGCTTGGGGTCCCGCAATCCAAACGGCGTTGCATCCGGTGACCTGGCCGCGATGAACTCTAAAAAGCTCGCCAAGCTCGATGTCCCCGTGACGTGGGCCGGGCGTTTGATGAAGCAAAGGCGACCAGCGCGGTGCGGACTCAAGCTCGCTCCAAGCGATGCTGGAACCCTGTGAAAGCGGAGCAAGCTTATCGAGCGACTCGACGGTGCGGATGGTAAGTTGATCGGGCCGCTGGCCGACGCGAAAGCATGTAATCGCGCCGGTCGTGAAGGTGCCGGAAAACGGCAACGCCTTTGGGTCGATGACATGCAACGCTGTGCCGCCGAGACCGTCGGCGAGCATTCGGCGCAGCACAGAGCCGTAATTCACGTCGAGCCATTCGGCCGCGGTAATAAAAGCGCCGAAATCGCCTGGACGGGCGAGCTGGCGGGTCTTCAGGAAAAAGTGGACGTGAAGGCCCGCGAGCCCGCTTGCGGTGAAACCGAACGACCGCGCCGCGTCGCCGAACCAGGCCTTCCATTTCGGCTTGATGTCGTGATGACGAACATAGGGCGGGTTGCCAATAAAGAGAGTCGTGCCGGCGATCGCCGGCAAGGTGAGGTCCCGATAGTCGACGAGCTTGACCGTAAGGCGCTTGGCAAATCCGAGCACGGCCGCGTTCGCACGCGTCATAAGAGCTGCAAGCGCGTCCACCTCGACGGCGATCAGCTCGGCTTTCGGAAACACTTGGGCGGCGGCGGCGAGAAAGCGCCCGCTGCCGGATCCGGGGTCTACTATGCGCTGCGGCGCCTGGGCTGTCTCGGCGGCCCAAGCCGTCATAGCATCAACGATCAGTTTCGGCGTATAGGTCGCGCCCCGGCTGCGGCGCTCCTCTGGACTACGGATGCGGCAAAAGGCTTCGCCGAGAGGATCGCCGCCTGCCCGGATCGCTTCGCGAATGGCCCTGAGCTCACGCGCCGAAATCGTCCGTGTTCGCGGCACACGCTGCCGGCGAGCCGCGGAAAACCAGACGTAGTCGCCGCTAAGGGCGCCGGCGACCGCTGCAAGCTCATGCTCTGTCTCAATCATGGCGTTGCTTTGCCGAGTTGGTCTCCTGGTATTGAGACCACATCTCTTCGAAAAGCTTTCGCAGCGAGACGCCGCGGCGAGCGGCTTCCGTCTTCACGGCACGGGCCAATTCCGGTGCAAGGCTGAAGCCCACGAGCTGGCGGGTGACTTTGCGATCTGACTGGCGATCATGAGTCGACATCGGCCCTACCTTGTCGACTAGTCGACAAGTCGTCAAGTGTACCTTTGAGCTTACGCACGTTCCGTTGATTGTTCACTATTTGTTCGTGGCAGGCAAGCGGATTTTCGGCCCAACTCTCACCCCGGCTCCATGCCCTTGGCGCGGATTATCCGCGCGACCTCCGGGGTCGCCGTAAAGGCGATGAAAGCGCGCGCCAACTCGCCGTTCGCGGCACGCGCGGAAAGGCCGGCCGTATAGACAATGATGTTCTGCAGCTCGCTCGGCAGCGGCCCGACGAGTTCGGCGCCCTTGATGGGCAGGATCGCCACGATCTGCTGCAGGCCGATCTCGGCTTCGCCTTTGGCAACGAGTTCGGCCACGGGGCCGCTCGTCAGCCTCGTTTTCGGCTTCACCTCCTGCGCTAGGCCGCTCAAAACCCTGATCTCATTGACGGCTGGCATCCATTCCCCCCGACTGTCGGACATTATGGAAAAGGGCCGCCAACGCGGCGGCCCTTCAATTTTGTGATGAACGCGGCAATGGCGGCGCGGTCACTCCGCCGCCGGCAGAGCCGCCGGCTCGGCGGCCGCCTCGGCCTTGATCGCCGCCTCTTTTTCTTTCTCGCGCTCGGCGAGGATGAGCTGGTCGCGCTTGACGGCGATCTCGCGGACCTTGTTCATCATGGCGCCGGTGCCGGCAGGGATCAGCCGACCGACGATGACGTTCTCCTTCAGTCCGTCGAGCGTGTCGGCCTTGCCGTTGACCGCGGCTTCCGTGAGCACGCGCGTCGTCTCCTGGAACGAAGCCGCCGAGATGAACGAACGCGTCTGCAACGAGGCCTTGGTGATGCCGAGCAGCACCGGATGCGCGGTCGCCGGCTTCTTGCCTTCCTCCGCCACCCGCGCGTTGACCTCGTCGAACTCGACCTTATCGATCTGGTCGCCCTGGATCAGGTCGGTCTCGCCGGAATCGTCGATCTCCACCTTCTGCAGCATCTGCCGCACGATCACTTCGATGTGCTTGTCGTTGATGGCGACGCCTTGGAGCCGATAGACATCCTGGATTTCGTTGACGAGGTAGCCGGCAAGCTCCTCGACCCCCTTGATCGCCAGGATGTCGTGCGGCGCCGGGTTGCCTTCGACGATGAAGTCGCCCTTCTCGATCACGTCGCCGTCCTGCAGATGGATGTGCTTGCCCTTGGGGACGAGGTACTCCTTCGGCTCCTCCTCCTTGTTGGCAGGCTCGATGGTGATGCGACGCTTGTTCTTATAGTCGCGGCCGAAGCGCACCGTGCCGGAAATCTCGGCGATGACAGCGGACTCCTTGGGCCGCCGCGCCTCGAACAGCTCGGCCACGCGCGGCAGACCGCCGGTGATGTCGCGCGTCTTGGCGCTCTCGGTCGGGATGCGCGCGATGACGTCGCCCGCCTTCACCTTCGCGTCCGGATCGACCGAGATGATGGCGTCGACGGCGAGGATGTAGCGGGCATCGCCGCCGCGGGCGAGCTTGAGCAGCTTCCCGTCCTTGCCCTTGATCACCAGCGCCGGCCGCAAATCCTGCTGGCCGCGGCCCGAGCCGGTGCGCCAATCGGTCACCGCACGCTTGGCGATGCCGGTGGTCTCGTCGAGCGTCTCCGACATCGACTGACCCTCGATCAAATCCTCGAAGCCGACTGTACCCTCGACCTCGGTGAGGATCGGCCGCGTGTACGGATCCCACTCGGCGATACGCTGGCCGCGGGTGATGTGATCGTCGTCGTCGACCTTCAGCCGGGCGCCGTACGGGATACGGTGCACGGCACGCTCGGTGCCGTCCGGATCGAGAACGGCCGCGCTGAGATTGCGGCTCATCACGATCTCATCGCCGTCCGAATTGCGCACGACGTTCTTGTTCTTGATCTTGATGGCGCCTTCGAAGTTCGACTCGACGAACGACTGTTCGGAGAGCTGCGCCGCGCCGCCGATATGGAACGTGCGCATGGTGAGCTGCGTGCCCGGCTCGCCGATCGACTGCGCGGCGATGACGCCCACCGCCTCGCCCATATTGACCGGCGTACCGCGGGCGAGATCGCGCCCGTAGCACTTGGCGCACACGCCGGTGGCCGTGTCGCAGGTGAGCACCGAACGGATGCGCACCTCCTGGACGCCGGCATTGATCAGCCGCTCCAGCTCTTGTTCGCCGAGCAACGTTCCATTCGGCACCAGGATGTTGGTGCCCGACGGGTCGCGTACGTCCTCGGCCGTGGTACGGCCGAGTATGCGGCTTGCCAGCGAGGCCACGACTGTGCCGGCGTCGATGATGGCGCGCGCCTTGATGCCGCGCGTGGTGCCGCAATCCACTTCGGTGATGATGCAGTCCTGCGCCACGTCGACCAGACGCCGGGTCAGATAGCCGGAATTTGCCGTCTTCAGCGCGGTGTCGGCGAGGCCTTTGCGCGCGCCGTGCGTCGAGTTGAAGTACTCGAGCACCGAGAGACCTTCCTTGAAGTTGGAGATGATCGGGCTCTCGATGATCTCGCCACTCGGCTTCGCCATAAGGCCGCGCATGCCGGCAAGCTGCCGCATCTGTTCGCTCGAACCGCGTGCGCCGGAATGCGCCATCATGTAGATGGAATTGACCTGGGCTTCGGCGTTCTTGTCGGCGCCCGGCTTGGAAGCCGAGATCTCCTTCATCATCTCGTCGGCGATCCGCTTGGTGCATTTCGACCAGGCGTCGACCACCTTGTTGTATTTCTCGCCCTGGGTGATGACGCCGTCGTTGTATTGCTGCTCGAACTCCTTGACCAGTTCGCGCGTCTTCTCGACGATCGAGCGCTTGCTTCGCGGCACCACCATGTCGTCCTTGCCGAACGAGATGCCGGCCTTGAACGCGTGGTGGAAGCCGAGCGCCATCACACGGTCGCAGAAGATCACGGTCTCCTTCTGCCCGCAGTGGCGATAGACCGTGTCGATCATTGAGGAGATTTCGCGCTTCGTCATCAGCTTGTTGACGAGGTCGAACGAAACCTTCGAATGCTTCGGCATCACCTCGCCGAGAAGCACGCGGCCGGGCGTCGTCTCATACTCCTTGCGGAAGGTCTTGCCGTTCTCGTCGACGCCTTCCCAGGAATACTTGATCTTGCTGTGCAAGCCGACGGCCTTTTCCGCCAGCGCGTGCTCGACTTCGCTGATGTTACGATAGTAGCCCTGCACGATGTTTCGCTTCTTGGGATCGCGCTTGAGCTGCTCCGGCGAATATAGTTCGAGCTTGAACTGCCCCCGGCCGTTCTCGACCATGATCGAAAGGTAATAGAGGCCGAGCACGATGTCCTGCGACGGCACGATGATCGGCGAGCCGTTGGCCGGATGCAGGATGTTGTTGGTCGACATCATGAGCACGCGCGCTTCGAGCTGCGCTTCGAGCGACAGCGGCACGTGCACGGCCATCTGGTCGCCGTCGAAGTCGGCATTGAACGCCGCGCAAACGAGCGGGTGCAGCTGGATCGCCTTGCCCTCGATCAGCACCGGCTCGAAGGCCTGGATGCCGAGGCGATGCAGCGTCGGCGCCCGGTTGAGCAGCACCGGATGCTCGCGGATCACTTCGTCGAGGATATCCCAGACTTCGGGTTTTTCTTTCTCAACGAGCTTCTTGGCCTGTTTCACCGTGGTCGACAGGCCCTTGGCGTCGAGCCGCGAATAGATGAACGGCTTGAACAGTTCGAGCGCCATCTTCTTCGGCAGCCCGCATTGATGCAGCTTCAGCTCGGGTCCGACCACGATGACCGAACGACCGGAATAGTCGACGCGTTTGCCGAGCAGGTTCTGCCGGAAGCGGCCTTGCTTGCCCTTGAGCATGTCGGCGAGCGATTTCAGCGGACGTTTGTTGGCGCCGGTGATGACCCGGCCGCGGCGGCCGTTGTCGAACAAGGCGTCGACCGCCTCCTGCAGCATCCGCTTCTCATTGCGGATGATGATGTCGGGCGCGCGCAGCTCGATGAGCCGCTTCAAGCGGTTGTTGCGGTTGATGACGCGCCGATAGAGGTCATTGAGGTCGGACGTGGCGAAACGTCCGCCGTCGAGCGGCACCAGCGGGCGCAGATCGGGCGGGATCACCGGAACATGGGTGAGCACCATCCATTCCGGCTTGTTGCCGGACTGGATGAAAGCCTCGATCAGCTTGAGCCGCTTGGCGAGTTTTTTCGGCTTCAGGTCCGACTTCGATTCCGCGATTTCCTTGCGCAGGTCTGCGGCCATCTTTTCCAGATCGAGGGCTTTCAGCATTTCGCGGATCGCTTCCGCGCCGATCATGGCGGTGAAGCTGTCGGCGCCGAATTGGTCCTGCGCCTTGATGTACTCTTCCTCGCCCAAGAGCTGACGGTCCTTGAGCTCGGTGAGCCCCGGCTCGAGCACGACGTAGTACTCGAAATAAAGGATGCGCTCGAGGTCCTTGAGCGTCATGTCGAGCAACAGCCCGATACGGCTCGGCAGCGACTTCAGGAACCAGATGTGCGCCACCGGCGCGGCCAGCTCGACATGGCCCATGCGCTCGCGCCGCACCCGCGACAAGGTCACCTCGACCGAGCATTTTTCGCAGATGATGCCTTTGTATTTCATCCGCTTGTACTTGCCGCACAGGCACTCGTAGTCCTTGATCGGCCCGAATATGCGCGCGCAGAACAAGCCGTCGCGCTCGGGCTTGAAGGTGCGGTAGTTGATGGTCTCCGGCTTTTTGATCTCGCCGTACGACCAGGACAGAATCTTCTCCGGGCTCGCGATCGAAATCCGGATCTGGTCAAAGACCTGAGCCGGCACCTGCGGGCTGAAAAGATTCATGATCTCTTGGTTCATCGTGTTCTCCGCTTGGAGTTGCCGGATGACGGACGACAGAGGACAGACGACAGATTAGGTCTGCGTCGTCGCTCTTAATTGTCCGTCCTCCGTCGTCTGTCCTCTGTCGTCCGCTATTCCGCCGCCTCGGCGATGTCGCCACCGCCGCCGCGTTGTTGCTTGGAGTTGTGCAGGTCGACGTTTAAGCCCAGCGAGCGCATCTCCTTGACCAAAACGTTGAACGATTCCGGAATACCGGACTCGAAAGCGTCGTCGCCGCGCACGATCGATTCGTAGACTTTGGTGCGGCCGGCCACGTCGTCCGACTTCACCGTCAGCATCTCCTGGAGCGTGTAAGCGGCGCCGTAGGCTTCGAGCGCCCACACCTCCATTTCACCGAAGCGCTGACCGCCGAACTGCGCCTTGCCGCCCAGCGGCTGCTGGGTGACGAGGCTGTAGGGGCCGATCGACCGCGCATGGATCTTGTCGTCGACGAGGTGATGCAGCTTGAGCATATAGATGTGACCGACGGTGACCTTGCGGTCGAAGGTTTCGCCAGTGCGCCCATCGAACAGCGTCACCTGCCCGGAATGATCGAGACCGGCGAGGTCGAGCATGTGCTCGATGTCCGCCTCCTTCGCTCCGTCGAAAACTGGCGTCGAGATCGGCACGCCATGGCGAAGGTTGCTGCCGAGCTCGATGAGACCCTTCTCGTCGAGCGACTTGATGGTCTCCTCGTCGCCGTAGATTTTCCGCAGCAACTCCTTGAGCGGCTTGGGGTCTCTTTTGCCGTGATACAGATCAACGGCGTTCCCGATCTTGATGCCAAGGCCGGCGCAGGCCCAGCCCAGATGGGTCTCCAGGATTTGGCCCACATTCATGCGGCTCGGCACGCCGAGCGGGTTGAGCACAATGTCGACCGAGGTGCCATCCGCCAGGAATGGCATATCCTCGACCGGCACGATTTTCGACACCACGCCCTTGTTGCCGTGACGGCCGGCCATCTTGTCGCCCGGCTGGATCTTGCGCTTCACGGCGACGAAGACCTTGACCATCTTCATGACGCCGGGCGGCAATTCGTCGCCGCGTTGCAGCTTTTCGACTTTGTCGAGGAAGCGCTGCTCCAGCCGCTTCTTCGATTCGTCGTACTGCTTACGGATAGCTTCGATCTCCGCCATCACCTTGTCGTTGGGCGAGGCGAACAGCCACCATTGCGAGCGCGGATATTCCTCGAGTACCGCGCGGGTGATCTTGGTGTCCTTCTTGAATCCCTTCGGCCCGGCAATGCCCTGGCGTCCCTCCAGAAGTTCGGCGAGGCGGCCATAGACGTTGCGGTCGAGGATCGCCTGCTCGTCGTCGCGGTCCTTGGCGAGCCGCTCGATCTCTTCACGCTCGATGGCGAGCGCGCGCTCGTCCTTCTCGACGCCATGGCGGTTGAACACGCGCACCTCGACGACGGTGCCCTGTACGCCCGGCGGCACGCGCAGCGACGTATCGCGCACGTCGGAGGCCTTCTCGCCGAAGATGGCGCGCAGGAGCTTTTCCTCCGGCGTCATCGGGCTCTCGCCCTTGGGCGTGATCTTGCCGACCAGAATGTCGCCTGCGCGCACCTCGGCGCCGATATAGACGATGCCGGCCTCGTCGAGGTTTTTCAGCGTCTCTTCGGAGACGTTGGGAATGTCGCGGGTGATTTCCTCAGGCCCGAGCTTGGTGTCGCGCGCCATCACCTCGAATTCCTCGATGTGGATCGAGGTGAAGACATCGTCCTTGACGATCCGCTCGGAGAGCAGGATCGAGTCCTCGAAATTGTAGCCGTTCCAGGGCATGAACGCGACCAGCACGTTACGGCCGAGAGCAAGCTCGCCGAGATCGGTCGAGGGACCGTCGGCGATGATGTCGCCCTTCTTGACCTGGTCGGCCACTTTCACCAGCGGCCGCTGATTGATGCAGGTGCTTTGGTTCGAGCGCTGGAATTTTTGCAGCCGATAGATGTCGACGCCCGGTTTGGTGGGGTCCGACTCGTCGGTCGCGCGGATGACGATACGGGTGGAGTCGACCTGATCGACCACGCCGGTGCGGCGCGCGGCGATTGCGGCGCCCGAGTCGCGGGCGACCACGCCTTCCATGCCGGTGCCGACGAACGGCGCCTCGGCGCGAACGAGCGGCACCGCCTGGCGCTGCATATTGGAGCCCATGAGCGCGCGGTTGGCGTCGTCGTTTTCGAGGAACGGAATGAGGGCCGCTGCCACCGAAACGAGCTGCTTCGGCGACACGTCCATGAAATCCACCTTGTCGGGCGGAATAAGCTGCACGTCGCCGGCGTGACGCACGACGACGAGATCGTCGGTGAAGCGGCCTTTGGCGTCGATGGCGGAATTGGCCTGCGCCACCGTGTAGCGCCCCTCCTCCATCGCCGACAGATAGATCACCTCGTGGGTGACGCGGCCGTCCTTGACCTTGCGGTACGGCGTTTCGACGAAACCGTACTTGTTCACCCGCGCATAGGTCGCAAGCGAATTAATCAGGCCGATATTCGGCCCTTCCGGCGTCTCGATCGGACAGATGCGGCCGTAATGGGTCGGGTGCACGTCGCGCACTTCGAATCCGGCGCGCTCGCGCGTGAGCCCGCCCGGACCCAGCGCCGACAGCCGCCGCTTGTGCGTGATCTCCGACAGCGGATTGGTCTGGTCCATGAATTGCGACAGCTGCGAGGAGCCGAAGAATTCACGCACGGCGGCCGCCGCCGGCTTGGCGTTGATCAAGTCCTGCGGCATCACCGTATCGATATCGACCGACGACATGCGCTCCTTGATGGCGCGCTCCATGCGCAGGAGACCGATGCGATACTGGTTCTCCATGAGTTCGCCGACCGAACGCACCCGGCGGTTGCCGAGATGGTCGATGTCGTCGATCTCGCCCTTGCCGTCGCGCAGGTCGACGAGCGTGCGGATCACCGCAACGATGTCCTCCTTGCGCAGAATGCGCATCGTGTCCGGAGCATCGAGGTCGAGCCGCATATTCATCTTTACCCGGCCGACCGCGGAAAGGTCATAGCGCTCCGGATCGAAGAACAGCGACTGGAACATGGTCGACGCCGTATCGATCGTCGGCGGCTCGCCCGGACGCATGACACGGTAAACGTCGAACAGCGCGTCCTCGCGCGTCATGTTCTTGTCGACGGCAAGCGTGTTGCGGATGTAGGCGCCGACATTGACGTGGTCGATGTTGAGAAGCGGCAGTTCCTTGTAGCCCTGCTCGTTGAGCAGCTTGAGATTCTTCTCGGTGATCTCCTCGCCCGCCTCGGCATAGATCTCGCCGGTCTTCGGATTGACGAGGTCCTCGGCAATGTAATGCCCGAGCAACTCCTCATCGGACAGACGCAGGGCTTTCAGCCCCTTTTCGGCAAGCTGCCGCGCCTGACGCACGGTGAGCTTCTTGCCGGCCTCGAGCACGACTTTGCCGGTATCGGCATCGACCAGATCGTTGATCGCCTTGTAGCCGCGCAGCCGATTGGCGTCGAACGGCACGCGCCAGCCGTCCTTGGTGCGTTTGTAGGGCACCTGCTTATAGAAGGTGTTGAGGATCTCCTCGCCGCTCATGCCGAGTGCGTAGAGCAGAGACGTGACCGGGATTTTGCGCCGCCGATCGACGCGCGCGTGAACGATGTCCTTGGCGTCGAACTCGATGTCGAGCCAGGAACCGCGATAGGGAATGATGCGGGCGGCGAACAGAAGCTTGCCCGACGAATGGGTCTTGCCCTTGTCGTGATCGAAGAACACGCCGGGCGAGCGGTGCATCTGCGAGACGATGACGCGCTCGGTGCCGTTGACGATGAAGGTGCCGTTGTTGGTCATGAGCGGAATGTCGCCCATGTAGACGTCCTGCTCCTTGATGTCCTTCACCGACTTGGCGCCGGTCTCTTCATCGATATCGAATACGATGAGGCGCAGCGTCACCTTGAGCGGCGCCGCGTAGGTCATGCCGCGCTGGCGGCACTCGTCGACGTCGTATTTCGGCGCTTCGAATTCGTATTTCACGAACTCGAGCATCGACGTCGAGGAGAAGTCGGAGATCGGGAACACCGACTTGAAGACGGCCTGCAGGCCCTCGTTGGGCCGGCCGCCCTGCGGCTCCTTCACCAGCAAGAATTGGTCGTAGGACGCCTTCTGAACCTCAATGAGGTTCGGCATCTCGGCGACTTCTTCGATTTTTCCAAAAAACTTCCGTACGCGCTTCCGACCGATAAACGTCTGCGCCATCATGTCCTCTCGATCAATCGATACACGACGTTCGAACGCTGCGGCTCAAACTGTCGCGCCCGAACCCGTCTTGGGTTCGAGATATCGAGGCGATCAAGACGACTCTCCGGAAGGCCGCAATCCATCGCGACCGTCGGGACAGCCGTCAGACGCCTATTTGTACGGCGATTCGGTCAAGTCCGAACCACCCCAACGGGTTCGCCGCTAGGCGGCGACGGAGATTTTACGACGAACCGTAGAATCCACCGGTACTCCGTTCTTCCTGCCGCACGACCGGGCCCGCACCGACCACGCACGTGCTCGATCTCTCGGGATTGCCCAGGCACCGCGCTCGCCCGCAACCCCGCTTATGTAAGCATCGCTTACTTAAGCTCAACCTTGGCGCCCGCTTTTTCCAGCGTCGCTTTGATTTTGGCGGCTTCGTCCTTGTTGACGCCTTCCTTGACCGGCTTGGGAGCGCCCTCGACCAAGTCCTTGGCCTCTTTCAGCCCGAGGCCGGTGATGGCGCGAACTTCCTTGATCACCTCGATCTTCTTCTCGCCGATAGCCGCGAGCACGACGGTGAACTCGGTCTTCTCCTCGGCGGCGGCGGCGGCGCCCCCCCCGGCTGCAGGGGCGGCGGCAACGGCGACCGCGGCCGCGGCCGAGACGCCCCACTTCTCCTCAAGGAGCTTCGCCAGTTCCGATGCCTCCAACACTGTAAGTGTGGAGAGGTCGTCCACGATTTTTTGCAGATCAGCCATGAGTTTTTGTCCTTCGGTTCTAACCTTAATGCGGAAGCTTGTTCACGCAGCCGCGCCTTCCTCGCTCTTGCGGGCATAGGCCTGGACCACGCGAGCGACCTTGGCCGCTGGCGCCGTCACGACCTGGGCGATCTTGGTCGCCGGCGCCTGGATGAGGCCGACGATCTTCGCCCGCAGCTGGTCGAGCGACGGTAAGGCGGCAAGCGCCTTGACCCCGTTCGGATCGAGCGCGGTCTTGCCCATCGCTCCGCCAAGAATGACGAAACGCTCGTTGCTCTTGGCGAAATCGACCGCGACCTTGGGCGCCGCCACCGGATCGCCGGAGAAGGCGATCAGCGTCGGGCCCTTGAGCAGCGGTGCGATCGAGGCGACGCCGCTGCCTTCGAGAGCGATCTTGGCAAGCCGGTTCTTCGCGACCTTCACGCTCGCCCCGGCCTGCTTCATCTGCCGGCGCAGAGTCTGCATCTGGGCCACCGTCAGGCCGGAATAATGAGCAACGACAACGACCTCGGTGGCCTTGAAAACCTCGCCGAGGGCGCCAACGAGCTCGCTCTTTGCCGCGCGATCCAAGAGTTCTCTCCGGTTGGCGGTCCGTTTCGCGGAAGCCGCCGGCTTGGGAATTCCCTGCCCCCCGGATAGCTTTCGCTGGACCGGGCCGTCGAGGTTAGAACCGAAGGGCCGCACTCACCTCCCCGCCTGCGGTGGAGGTGAGGGCTGCCCTGGTCTTCACCCGTCTATGCAGGTTCTTTCGACTTAAGCCGTCTCCGGCGCCTGCAGTCTCGGACAGGAGCGCGCCCGCGAATACCGGTAAGTTCCACCTCCTCTTAGAAAATCCACGCAGGATAGGCTAAGAAGAGGTCTAGCTTTCATGGTTTTCGAGAAGCGCACAAAAGCGCGCCGACAAACCGGGCCGGCACGCCCATGCCGGCTATCTAGCCTGCCGCGCGGGGTTTGCCAAGAGATTCTATCTCCGCGGCGAAAAATTTCTGCGCATATGAGTGCCCGGCACGCCGGCGTGCAAAATTCGAACGCGGAGACATTCGATGGCCGACAACAAGGGCTTCTTTACCGACGGAGCGGCGTACGAGCGGATGATGGGCCGCTGGAGCCGCGCCGTCGGCGACGTCTTTTTGGATTGGCTGGCGTTGCCGCCCGGGTTGAGCTGGCTCGACGTCGGCTGCGGCACGGGGGCGTTCTCGCAGCTGGTGCTCGACCGGTGCCGGCCGGGCGAGATCCGAGCGATCGACCCTTCCGAGGACCAGATCGATTACGCGCGCACTACGCTGGCGGCAAAACAAGTGAACTTCCAGGTAGGCGACGCCCAATCGCTGCCGTTCGCGGACGCGCAATTCGATGTCGCAGCGATGGCGCTCGTCATCACATTCGTTCCCGACCCCGCGAAGGCCATCGCGGAAATGAAGCGCGTCGCGAAGCCGGGCGGAACGCTCGGAACCTACGTCTGGGATTTTCGCAGCGGGGGGTCTACCTTACAGCCGCTTCGCCAGGCCATCGAGGCCATCGGCATTGAAGTGCCGCCCACGGCTGGCCACGAGAATTCCAGCCGCGAGAGGCTGAACGGCTTTTTCAAAGCGGCGGCGCTCGAACATGTCGCAACGCGCATGATTGAGATCGAGGTTTCCTATCCGGACTTCGACACCTATTGGTCGACGCAGACCGGACTTGCAAACAGCACCGTGCAACGTCTGCGCGAGATGACCAAGCCCGACGTGGAAAGAGTCAAAGCCCATCTGCGCGCGCACTTGCCGACCGATCGGGCTGGCCGGATTGCGTACACAGCCAGGGCCAGCGCCGTGAAAGGCCGCGTGCCGGGATAACGGAGCCCTCGGTGCCTGGCCGACGCCGGAAGAAACAACGAAGCGGGAGGGACGTTATGCCGCAAAATACCGATCGCATCCTGACCACCCACGTCGGCAGCTTGATCCGGCCGCCGAAGCTGATCGAGTTTTGGCGGGCCATCGAAGACGGCAAGCCCTACGACGAGGCGGGGTTCGAAGCCTGCCTCGCCGAATCCGTCGCCGAGGTGGTGCGGCAACAGGCCGAAACCGGAATCGACATCGTCAGCGACGGTGAATTCAGCAAGGGCGTCAATTGGGCCTTCTATATTTTCAAACGGCTTAGCGGAATTACCGTGCGGCCCGCGACCGCCGAAGAGATGGCCGACCCGATGGCGTCCATGGGCGGCGGACGCGATCACCGGGCTTTTCCCGAATTCTACGCCGAGTACGACACAGCCACTGGCTTAAGCAAACGGCTTGGCAATCGCGTCGTGGTCAACGGCCCGATCCAATATGCCAAGCAACAGGTCTTGCGCGACATCCAAAATCTGCAAGCCGGCGTCGCCAAAGCGAACGACAAGCATCTGGCCGCCTTCCTGCCGGTGGTCGCTCCCGCAAGCGCCCTGCCGGGCGCCAAGATCGAGCACTACAAGGACGAAGAGACATACCTGTTCGCGCTCGCCGACGCGCTGCACCAGGAATACAAGGCGATCGTCGACGCCGGCCTCTATGTGCAGATCGACGACGCCTTCCTGCCTTACATGTACGAGCGCATGGTGCCGCCGATGAGCAAGGCCGATTACCGGCGCTGGGCGGGCTTGCGCATCGATGCGCTCAATCATGCGCTCGCCGGCATCCCGGAAGAGCGCTCGCGCTATCACATCTGCTGGGGAAGCTGGAACGGCCCGCACGCCTTCGACGTGCCGCTGAAAGACATCGTCGACCTCGTGCTGAAAGTGCGCGTCGGCCATTACTCATTCGAAGCCGCCAATCCGCGCCACGCCCATGAATGGCACGTGTGGGAGACGGTCAAGCTCCGGCCCGGCCAGGTTTTGATCCCGGGCGTCATCAGCCACGCCACCAACATCGTCGAGCATCCCGAACTGGTGGCGGAACGGATCGTGCGGCTCGCCAAGATCGTCGGCCGCGAGAGCGTCATGGGCGGCACCGATTGCGGCTTTGCGCAAAGCCCGTTCGCGCGCCGCGTTCATCCCTCGATCATGTGGGCGAAGCTCAATTCGCTGGTCGAAGGCGCGCGGATCGCGACGCAGACGCTGTGGGGCAAGCGCGCCGCGGCGTGACCTCAAACGCGCCTTTCCCGCATGTGGTGCAATCGTCGCAGTGTCCCGCCCTCGAAAGGTGGATTGTCAGGCCGCGGCGAGGGCCCGCTCGACCGCCTTGGGATCGTTTTCGATCACCTTGAGCAAGACCCGGGCCGGACCTTCCGGGACACGGCGGCCTTGCTCCCAATCGCGCAGCGTGCCTGGCGGGATGCCAAAACGGGCCGAAAACTCAGCCTGCGATAATCCAAGCCGCTTGCGGATCGATTGCACGTTGACATCGCCGGGAAGGTAAATGCGATAGGTCGAACCCTTGGCCTCGCCGCGCGCGACGGCGCGCGCTTCCTTGGCGGCGCGAATCAACTTCCTTCCGAGCTTGCTCATCGTCGGCGTCCTTTTCTCAGCTCCGCAATTCTTGCCTTTACGCCGGTGCGGTAGTCGTCGGCAAACGCCTGCAGTTCCTTGCGCAAGACGTTGCGTTCGGTCGGCGAGAGATCGGCCCGCTCCCCTTGTTGACCAAGGCAAGTAGCAGCACCGGAACATCGTCCGCGGCAAAATAAGTAACGACGCGATAGCTGCCAGATTTGCCTTTGCCGCGCCCGGCAAACCTCACCTTGCGCGCGCCACCCGTTCCAGGGATGACGTCTCCCCGCATGGGGTCTTCGGCGACCAGGCGCACGATGCGGTCGTGCTGGTCCTCCGCCATGCCGCTCCGCACAACATCGCGCAAAAAGGTAGGCGTTTCGAGCACCGCATGCACGGCGCTTCTATACGGCATTGCCGTATGGCCGTCAAGGCTGCGATCGAGCAACTGACGCGCTACAGACGGAGGCTGCTTTGGGCGCCCACGGCGTGGTTGCAAGCGAGCAACACTGCGTCTGAATCGCTTGCATCCCTTGACACCAATGGCATTGCCGGTATCGGCCGCTCATTGGACCGGGCGCGCGGCCGCGAGAGCGTCATGGGCGGCACCGATTGCGGCTTTGCGCAAAGCCCGTTCGCGCGCCGCGTTCATCCCTCGATCATGTGGGCGAAGCTCAATTCGCTGGCCGAGGGCGCACGCATCGCGACGCAGACGCTGTGGGACAAGCGCGCGGCGGCGTAATACGAGCCTTTGCGCGATCCGACCGAGGGCGGAATGTCGGATTGGGGGCCATTGCCGCTTAGCTCCCTTCGCCGAGGCAGCGCCTTGCTCGACGCTCCTGCGCGGCCGTCATGCCGGAGGCCATGGCCACCGCCCTCGCCTGTACCAAGCCCACCTGCGCAACATAGGCACGCACCGTTTCGCACGTTATGCGCAACGGCAATCTCTCACGGGCCGCTGCGGGACAAACGGCAGCCAGTAACACCGGGACAAGCAGGATGACCTTGCGCAAAACTGCAACTCCGCCGAGGTGGATTTTCGACAATATTGAACGATAATGTTGGAAATCGAACAAGGTTCCGTGGCGATGCGCGGACCCACCGCTCCTCGCCTAGCGCTTCCCGCACGCGCGGGAGCGGATAGGCCGCCGCAGCGTCCTATGCGCAAAGGCTTTTGCGGTCATCGATATCCGCCAGGCTCATGCGTATTTGGACGATGGAACCCGATCAACCCGCAGGCGAAGAGATTCGACATGTCCGAGTCGTGAAATTATCTCAGAAGCCAGCGCGGCGTGTGGGCATAGTCTTGATAGCGGCGGCCGAACCGATTTGTTAAGTGGCGCTCCTCCCGCCGGATCGCAAGCCGATCGACGAGAATGGCGACTACAAGCGCGAGAAGGAAATACCACAGGTTCGAGACTATAAGGGCAAGCGCCGCCGTCGCTATGCTGTTACCGAGATAGATCGGATTCCTGGTAAAGCGAAAGGGTCCCCGTATGACCAAAACATCGGTGCCGCGATGAGGCAGGATGTTTGTGTGTGCCTGGCGCCTGGTGAGGACGGCCCAAAGGTCGAGCAGGACGCCTGCTGCGATCATGACGTAACCCAACAAACGAGCCGCCGGCGCGCCGACTGGTAGCGGAACGGCGAGGCCGAGTGCCCACCCAGTCGCGATCGAAATAAACAACAGGATGGGCGGCCACGGAACGCGGTTCGGCCGAGACGCGTCATCGGATGGCGGGCCATTCGAGATCATTGGTCTTTCGGCGGCCCTGCCGGCGGTGAGTTCTGTCCCAGCACCACTCCGTTCACGGTTTTCCCGTACATATCCATCGGCGAGTCGTGATGGGCCTTGCGGGTCTCGGCGACCGACCCGTTGAATCGAGGGTCCTGCGGACGCTCCTGACTGTCGAGATAAGCTGCCACGGCCCAAGCATCCTCATCGGTCAAGGTATTGCCCTGGCTCAGCGGCATGTTGGCTTTGACAAAACCGGCGGCATTCGCGATCGAGCTCATGCCGGCACCCCAGTTGTAGGAGCGCGGGCCCCATAGCGGCGGAAAGACCAAGGTGCCATCGGAGGTGCCTTGCCCCTGACCGTCCGAACCGTGACACAAGGCGCACTTTTGCGCGAAGACCTGTTGGCCGTGCGCAAAGTCGAGTTTGGCCGGCTTCGGCAGCTTGGGATAGCCTCGCCCCGGCAAATTTGCTCCGGTCGGCGCTCCGGTTGCAAGAAAATGCGAGTAGCTTTCGAGCGCGATGAGAATCTTGTCGTTGAACGCCGGCGCCTTGCCATTCATGCTGTAAAGGAAGCAGCCCTGCATGCGCTCCTGAAAGCTGTTTACGTGCTTGTTCTTGGCGCGATACGTCGGAAATACGAGGTACGCCGCCCATAGCGGAGCTGAATTGGCGAGCCGGCCGGCATCTATGTGGCAATTGGTGCAGTTGAGCGCATTGCCGACGTAACCCTTCGCGTTCGTTTGCGTGTCCTCGAAAATATCTCTGCCGAGGCGGACCATTTTGCCGAAATCGTTGTTCGGAATCTTGTCGTCGGGCGGCGGCGTGAAGGTTTGCTTCTCCTGCGCCGGCTTGACCTGAGGCGTCGCAGTCTGCTGCTGCGCGCCAGGTTGGGCCTGCACCGGCGGCTCTCCGCGCGGAAGCGAATAGCCGATGAGGACCGACAACCCCAGAAAGACCACGCCGATCGCCCAGATGTTGAACTCGCGTGGGCTTTCGTTCATTTCGAGCCTCCCTGCCGCAGCGCCGGCGCCGGAGGCAGGCTGGCATAGTAGGCGGCAACCGCGGCGATCTCGCCATCGTCGATCTTGGTGGCAATTCCAGTCATCAAATGGAGCGGGTCGTTCGTGCGCTGACCTTGCTGCCACGCCTTCAGCTCCTGCGTGATGTACTCGGCACTTTGTCCGGCCAGCCGCGGGAAAGTTCCGCCGACGCCCTCGCCGTTCGGGCCATGACATCGGCTGCATCCCGGCAAGCCCTTCGGCCAATCGCCGCGCAATGCCAACATTGCACCGCGCGCCACGAACTTTTCATCCGGTGTTTTCGGTTCAGGTGCCTTTGCGGCGGTCTGGCTGGAATAGAACGATGCAACCGCCTGGCGCTCTTGCGGACTGAGCGACTTCGCTATTGGAGCCATGATCGCGTTGTTGCGTTTGCGGTCGGCGAAATCGTTGAGCTGTTGCAGAATATAGGCTGAATCGAGTCCGTCGAGCCGGGGATAGGCAGCGTCCGGCCGGCCCTCGCCGTGATTGCCGTGGCACGCCGAGCAGGCAGCCGCTCCATTCTTGTTGCCGTTCGCAGCAAGGTCGCTGCCGTCAGCCGCTGCCAACGCGGGGCCCGCAAAGGTTGCGTGCAAGACGCAACACGCGCCGCCGAATGCGCTGCAGAGCGCAAGACGGATTGCCCAGCGCGCGTGCGGCGGCGCTGCCGCCGCGGACAAATGTCCAATGAGTTTCAAATGCCTTCCCCCTTCAGGCGGCGACGAACCGTCCCGGCCGGGCGTGTGTTCCGGCCGGCGCACGGAAGTACTCGCGCAATGCATCGACGGCCTTTATCGGCAAATTCCGCCGGTTCTGCCCGAACTCTTCGGGGACTCCCTGGGCGGTCACGAAGGCGGCTTTATACGAGTGTTGTTCACGGATCGGCGCATTGCCGACAAAGATATGTTCGATCCGCCATCCCGCCGGATTTTCAATTTTGCCGTAGACGGTCAGCCCGCGGAAGCGTTTCAAATAACCACCCATTTGTTCGAACGGATCGGCCGCAAAGGTGCGTTCCAGATTGTCTTCCAGCATCTTGCGGATTTCGCCGCCGGTCAGAGCGACGGTGGAGACGGGAGGATTGGTCGGGATGATGTTCCAGAAGTCATTCATCGTCACCGGTCCCGGCGGAATGGGCGCGCCATAGCGCCAGCCGTTGGAGAAGGCGATGTCGGCGTCGCCCGCGCGCGCGATCGCCGCGAGCAGCACGTCGTCCATCGGGGCGTAGAGATTTGTGTCGCGATGCAATCCGATCTGCGTTCGGCCCATGACCTCGTCCAGCATGGCGCGATGAGGGCGCATCGTCTCCTCGACCATTTGCTGCATCGCGGCGTCCACAGCGATGGACTCGTCGACCGCAATAAGACGATGCCGCGCATCGACGATCTCTCCACCGTCGATTCTCAAATCGAGTCGCCCGACAAATGAGCCGTGGCAGCCGGACTGGATGATCAGCGTGCCGTTGACGCGGGCGGGCGATTCGAGGCGATTATGGGTGTGGCCGCTGACGATTACGGCAATACCGCCGATCATGCGCGCCAGCTTGACGTCTAGCGGGAAACCCAAATGGGAAAGGACTATGAGGAGGTCGGCTTTCTCGTCACGCCGAAGTCTCTCGATCTCGGCGGGCAATTCGTCGACGCCCAACGTGAAGCGCACCCCCTCGCTGAAATGCGGCGGCATGCTCTTGTCGATGATGGTCGCGGCGATGCCGATCACGCCGACACGGAGGCCGCCTCGTTCTACCATGATCGACGCCGGAAACGGCCGTTTGCCGGTTTCCTTGTCATAGCAATTGATCGCCAGCATCGGATGATCGAGACGGCCGACGAGAGCAATGACATGGCGCGGTCCCCACGCGAACTCCCAGTGCGCCGTCATCGCGTCCAAGTGCAGCGCATTGACCAGCGGGACCAATGCCTCGCCCTTGCTCTCCACCGCCGGATAGGTGCCGTGAAAGGTATCGCCGTTGTCGAGCGCGACAACGGCGCCCGGCCGTTCGGCGCGGGCCGCTTTCAACAGGCTCGCGATGCGGGCGTATCCGCCCATCGTTCGGTAGGACGCTTCCGCACCCGCCCAGACCAATTCGGGATGCGGCTCCAGGTAGCCGTGAGTGTCGTTGATCTGGAAAATCGTCAGGTCGCGGGTGGACATGGCATTTCCCGATCGTCGCCGATCTCACACTCCGCCGTCCGTTTGGCCGCCGGCTTGCTTGATGGCTGGAAAGCCGCCGGCAACGTGCGAGATTTTTTCAAAACCCATGTCTTTTAAGGTTTTTGCCGCCAGCGCCGATCGGCTGCCAGAGCCGCAAAACAGCACCAGGCGCTTGGCCGGATCGAGCGCCGCCACGTGCGTCGGGCTCGCCGGATCAGCCTGAAATTCGAGCAGGCCGCGCGGCACCGCAACCGCACCCCGTAGCTTCCCCGACTTTTCAAGCTCCGCCTGCTCACGCAAATCGACGAAAACGACATCGGCCCGGCCGAGCATTTGCACCGCGGTCTCGGCGGGAAGCGTTTCCACCGCGGCATTGGCGTCGGCGACCAGATCTTTTGAGCTTTTGATGGTCATGATTTTTCACCTTCTTCGTCCCAAACGGCGTCGGCCGAGTGCGTCGCGGTCGAACCGGATTTCTCGTCGAGGCCGAGGGCCGGATCGATGATTACGCAGCGTCCAGTCTCGGGATCGGCGGCAGTGTATTGCACGCTGAACGTGCGCTTATCGAAAAAGCCTTTGCGGGCCGGACGGCCCTGCAACGAACTCATTGGAACGCGGGTTCCTCTGCATGCCGCTAACACCCCTGGCGCCAAAAAGTTCGAACAGCCGCGCCCGGCCGCCTCGACGAAGTAACGCGAGCAACAAGGCCGCGGAAAGCTTCGGTACCGCGGGCGCATCACGTCGTGCCGCGCGGCGTTCGAGCACGTCCTTGTCGGGCTAATGCGGCTGCTGCGAGCCGGGGAACAAACTTCCCGGCTCGACTTTCACGCCCGGACCCATGGTCGAGGAGACGGCCACGCGGTTGATGAAGTGGCCCTTGGCGCCGGCCGGGCGCGCTTTCTGCACGGCATCGGCGAACGCCATGATGTTTTCGACCAGCTTTTCCGCGGGAAACGAGGCCTTGCCGATTCCGGCCTGGATGATGCCCGCTTTCTCCACGCGGAATTCGACCGAACCGCCCTTGGCGCCCTTGACCGCGTTGGTCACGTCCATGGTCACGGTGCCGACCTTGGGGTTGGGCATGAGCCCACGCGGGCCCAAAACCTTACCGAGGCGGCCGACCAGCGGCATCAGGTCGGGGGTGGCGACGACGCGGTCGAAGTCGATAGTGCCGCCCTGCACTTTCTCGACCAAATCCTCGGCGCCGACCACGTCGGCGCCCGCCGCCTTGGCCTCGTCGGCCTTGGCGCCGCGCGCGAATACCGCGACCCGCACCGAGCGGCCGGAGCCGTTCGGCAGGTTGACGACGCCGCGCACCATCTGGTCGGCGTGGCGCGGATCGACGCCGAGATTCATCGCCACCTCGATCGTCTCGTCGAATTTGGCCTTGGCGCGCTCCTTGACGAGCTTCACCGCGTCCTGGAGCGGGTAGAGCTTTTCGCGATCGATGCCCTCGCGCGCCGCGCGCGTGCGTTTGCCGAGCGAACTCATGCTTTCACCTCCAACCCCATGGATCGCGCCGAGCCTTCGACCATGCGCATCGCCGCTTCGATCGTGTCGCAGTTCAAATCCTTAATCTTCTGCTCGGCGATCTCGCGCACCTGGGCCTTGGTCACCGAGCCGGCAACGTCGCGGCCCGGCGTCTTCGATCCGCTCTCGAGCTTTGCCGCCTTCTTCAAGAAATGCGACACCGGCGGCGTGCGCAACTCGAAGGAAAACGAGCGGTCTGCGTAGACCGTGATGGTGACGGGGATGGGCGTGCCCTTTTCCAGCTTCTGCGTCTGCGCGTTGAACGCTTTGCAGAACTCCATGATGTTGAGGCCGCGCTGGCCGAGCGCGGGGCCGATCGGCGGCGACGGATTGGCCGCTCCCGCCGGCACCTGCAGCTTGACGTAACCGGTTATCTTTTTTGCCATTCTACTCTCCTGTTAGCGGTGCGGATTTTGGCGGCTGGCAAACCGCCTCACCTCCCACGGCTTCACTCTTCTCCTTCTCCCCGCGTGCGGGGGAGAGGTTAGCTCACTGCTTCTCCACCTGTCCGAACTCCAACTCGACCGGCGTGGCGCGGCCAAAGATCGACACCGCGACCTTGAGCCGCGAACGGGCTTCGTCGACTTCCTCCACCGTGCCGTTGAACGAGGCGAACGGCCCGTCGGAGACGCGCACTTGCTCGCCCACTTCGAAGGAGACCGACGGCTTCGGCCGCTCGATCCCTTCCTGCACCTGATGGATGATGCGCTGGGCCTCCGCCTCGGAAAGCGGCATCGGCTTGTTGTCGGAACCGAGGAAGCCGGTCACTTTCGGCGTGTTCTTGATCAGGTGATAGGCGTCGTCGGTCATTTCCATCTTCACCAGGACATAGCCCGGGAAGAATTTTCGCTCGGCGGGGACTTTGCGGCCGCGCCGGACTTCGACGACCTTTTCGGTCGGCACCAGGATTTCCTCGAACAGCTGCGAGAACCCGCGCTGCTTGGCTTGCTCGCGGATCGATTCGGCCACCTTTCGCTCGAAATTCGAGTAGGCGTGGACCGCGTACCACCGGGTCGTCATGTCATGATGTCCAGATCTGTCCAGATCGTGAATTTGGGATCGTGAATTCCAAGCCGCTCACGTGTTGATGCCGAGCACGAAACTCACCGCAATGCGCATGACTTGATCCGCCAGCAGGAAGAAGATCGACGCGACGAACACCATGACGAACACCATGATGGTGGTCACGGTGGTCTCCTTGCGCGTCGGCCAGGTGACTTTCTGCGCTTCGGCGCGCACTTCCTGCAGGAACTTGAACGGGCTGATTTTCGGCATCTGCGTTGAACCAAATAGGCATTCCCCGCCCAACTTGAAGGACGAGACCGACAACGCGGTTCCGGTTTGGGGAATATGTTCGCCGCGGAAGTCCGTCGCCGGGCCGCTGACGATGGGCGCTTCCTTACTGCCGGGCGGCCCAACCGTCAAGGGATCCGGAATTCAGGGATCGGGAATGGCTGGCGGCTTTCGTCAGCGTCGCAAATTTAATAGACTTCGAACCGATGTTCCCCGCGTCAGGAGGTTTCGATGTCGCGGCTGTCCAGATTCGTCGTTGCAATATTCGCGCTGACACAATCCGTGCTGGTCGCAACTGCCCACGATTTCATTTGTCTCGATGGTGCCTGCCGCCCTCCTTACTATGCCGATCGAGCCCTCCATAACTTTCACCCGCGATTGCGGGATGGTGTGCCCATGGTGGACGATTTTCAGCACGAGCCGGATCGGTACCACGGGGTCGCCTGCATCTGGTCGTGGCGCCGCGTAGCGACACCCGGCGGACCGGCGTGGGGCTTGGCCCCGGATTGCCACTCCTATTAGGAGATCGGGCCACCGGGCACGGCTCGGCGCTCCGCAAACACAGGCTCCGGTCGCATGAAACGAGTAGGCCCATTCCCACCGGTGCGTCACAGGAACAGACGCGACGCGCCGCAGCTATTAGGGCGGATTCCGGTCAAATTGGCCCGACCAGCGGCGATGGCTTTTGGCTCCGTTTCGCAACTGCCGGTCTTGCTCCGCAAATTCCCTGCAATTCCCTGAAGGCACGAACTCAGTTCGGGGGATGGCAGGAGTGGAGGGACTCGAACCCCCAACCCCCGGTTTTGGAGACCGGTGCTCTGGCCAATTGAGCTACACTCCTTCACGGCCGCCCGTTTCATGCCCCTTGGCCGGTGGCGGCGCAAGTCCCAAGCTGACGAGGCTCGCACAGCAGATGTCCAATGCGCGGGGGCGCGCGTCTTGCCATAAACTTCAAGAGAGCAAGCCAATGCACAATCCGGCCACGATCCGTAAAGCTTGGTCCGCCGCCGCAATCGTCGCGCTTGGCGCGCTGGCGCTCATCGGCCGCGCCCAAGCGCAAGGCCAAGCCCCAGCCGCCGCGCCTCCCGACCTCAACGGTACTTATCAATGCAAGCCCAATCCCGACCCTTGCCTCTGGTCCGGGGCCTCCGCCTCGATTTCCCAATCCGGCAAGAAGCTGCAGATCAAGGGCACTAACGGCGCAATTGCCGACGCGACGCCGACCAGCGACACCACCATCGGCGCCGGTGCAACGTTCAACTCGCTCGGCATCGTTCGCGCCGACCATTCGATCGATTGGTCCGACGGCACGAAGTGGAGCAAGCAATAGCTTAAGAGACTATGGCGGCGCGGCTTTGTTGCGCGCGGCGGCCGGAATTGTTATATAATGGGTGCGGGCAGCCTCCGGGCGGAGGCGCCCGCAAAGAAGCTCTGAAATTTAACCGTCGGGCCCGCCCTTCGCGGCGGGCCGATGGCTTTTTGGATTCTACAAATGAATCGCGCGAACCGGACCGATCATATCCGCATCACCTCGCATCCGGAGCCCGGCGGCAAGCCGCGCTTTCCGATCCGCTGGGCGGCGGGCAGCGCGCGCGAACGCGGGCCGGTGATCGGAACCGTGTCGCGGCCGGGCGACCGCAACGCCATCGGCAGCCATGGCGGCTCCTATGCGCTCTACCGCGCGCTGGCGGTCTCCGCGGGCGCGCTCGATCCGATCCGTCGGCCGGATCTGACAAATACGTATCCGGCGATCGGCATCGGGCCGTTCGCGCAATGGAGCGAGCCGGATCGCATTGTGTCGCTCGATCCGTGGGGGCACTTGGCCGCAGAAGCTTTTAGGACCGAAATCGCCGAGGGGATCGATATCCGCCCGACCATCGCCATCGCCAAGGCGCGGCTCGATCTTCAGGAGATGCAAAGCGCGCTTTCCGCCGGCCGGCTCAAGGCCGACGGCGAGGTCGTGCATGGCAACGGCAGCGTCGCGGTCGCCAAAATCGCCATCGATCCGGTCTGGTATCTGCCCGGCATCGCACAGCGGTTCGGCTGTGCGGAAACGACGTTGCGCCGCACCTTGTTTGAACAGACCGCCGGCATGTTCCCCGAACTGGTCACGCGGCCGGACATGGATGTGTTCCTGCCGCCGATCGGCGGCACCACGATTTATCTGTTCGGCGATGTCGCTAAACTTTCCGATTCCGCGACCAAGATCACCTGCCGGGTGCACGATGAGTGCAACGGCTCCGACGTATTCGGCTCCGATATTTGCACCTGCCGCCCTTATCTGATCCACGGCATCGAGGAATGCGCGCGCGGCGCGCAGCAGGGCGGTCTGGGCGTCATCGTCTATAACCGCAAGGAAGGCCGCGCGCTCGGCGAGGTCACCAAGTTCCTGGTCTACAACGCCCGCAAGCGCCAGGAAGGTGGCGACGTGGCCAGCGCCTATTTCGAACGCACCGAATGCGTCGCCGGCGTGCAGGACGCGCGTTTCCAGCAATTGATGCCGGACGCCATTCATTGGCTCGGATTGCGCAGGATCGACCGCTTCGTGTCGATGAGCGACATGAAATACGACGCGCTCGTCGGCCAGGGCATCGAGGTGGTCGAGCGCGTGGCGCTGCCGGACGAACTGGTGCCGGCCGACGCCCATGTCGAAATGGCCGCCAAAAAGGCCGCCGGATATTTTTCGCCCGAGCCGCAACCCGCCGACGCGGCCGATTCGGTCGGGCGAGCACTCGACAAATAATGAGCGCCGGCTTTTTCTTTTTCGGCACGCTTGCATGAACGACGATACGGCCGCCGGACTTTCGCTTTTGAACGCCGCCGCCGTTCGCACGCGCTCAAAGCGCATGCTGGCGCTCGGCCTCGACGACAAGCTGCCGAACTTCCGCGTCGATTTTGCCCGGCTCGACGATGCCGTCGATCTCGTCGTCTCGACCACGCGGAGAAATTACCCGTTTCTCGATGTGCCGTTTCATTCGCGCTGGCGGCATTTCGTCGTGGGCGGCGTAAGCCGTTACGACACGCTGGCGCAAGAAACGGGAACGACCGACCGAGCCGCCCGCGCGCGCTCAGCGTTCGATCTCGCCTTCGTCAGCGTGCTCCTCGATGCCGGCGCCGGCGCGCAATGGCGCTATCGCGACGCCGCGACCGGGGAGAGCTTTGGCCGCTCCGAAGGCCTCGCGCTCGCCAGCCTCGACATGTTTGCCGGCGGTTTTTTTTCATTCGCCGGCGAAGACCCGCTGCGTGCGGATGCAAAGGCATTGGCGCAACTCGACGGCGCCGCGCTGTGCAAGGGTCTTCAAATCACGCTTGCCAATCGACTGGTCGGCGCCGACGGTCGGGCGGCGCTGTTGCGCGCGCTCGGCAACTTGGTCGCCGCGCGGCCGGAAATATTCGCGCGCAACGACACGCCGCGGCCCGGCGGCTTTTTCGATCATCTGGCCGCCAAGGCGGAGGGCGGCGTGATCGCGGCGCCGCTCATCTTGTCCGAACTTTTGCAACAGTTCGGTCCGATCTGGCCGTCGCGCCTGACGCTCGGCGGCGCGCCGCTCGGCGATTGCTGGCGGCATCCGTCGCTGGTCACCGGCGACGCCAGCAGCGAGCTCGTGCCGCTGCACAAGCTGTCGCAATGGCTCGCCTATTCGCTGATCGAGCCGCTGCAGCAAGCCGGCTTCACCGTCACCGATATCGACGGTCTCACCGGCCTTGCCGAATACCGCAACGGCGGACTGTTCGTGGATACCGGCGTGCTGGCGTTGCGCGACCTAAGCGATGCCGCGCGCGCGCACGAGGTCGGCTCGCCGCTGGTCGTCGAATGGCGCGCGCTCACCGTGGCGCTGCTCGACCGGCTCGCGCTCGCCGTCCGCGCCAGGCTGAACAAAAATTCCGCGGCACTGCCGCTCGCCAAGGTGTTGCAAGGCGGCAGCTGGACGGCGGGCCGCGAACTGGCGTTCGCGCGCCGCGCCGACGGCAGTCCGCCGATCAAGGTCATCAGTGACGGCACGGTTTTTTGAACAGAACAAACCGCGCCGGGGAGAGCAAACATGCAAGGCGTCCAAGGGGTCATGGTGGTCGATCATCCGCTGGTGCAGCACAAGCTCACGCTCATCCGCGACAAGACTCGTTCGACCAAATCGTTTCGCGAGCTGCTCACCGAAATCGGCATGCTGCTTTGCTACGAGGTCACGCGCGACCTGCCGCTGACCGATGTCGAAATCGAGACGCCGCTCGCCACCATGATGGCGCCGCGGATTGCCGGCAAAAAAATGGTATTTGCGCCGATCCTGCGCGCCGGCATCACCTTCGCCGAAGGCATGCTCGATCTCGTTCCGGCGGCGCGCGTCGCCCATATTGGGCTCTACCGCGAGCCGGAAACCTTTGCGGCCGTGGAATATTTCTTCAAGGCGCCGGCCGATCTCAATGAGCGCCTGGTCATCGTGGTGGCGCCGGTGCTCGCCACCGGCAATACCGCCGTCGCCGCGGTCGATCGTTTGAAGGAGCGCGGCGCCAAGGACATCCGCCTCGTGACCCTGATCTGCGCGCCGCCGGGTATCGAGCGCATGCGCGGACTGCATCCCGACGTCCCCATCTGGACGGCGGCGATCGACCAGGCGCTCGACGAAAACGCCTTCATCGTGCCCGGTCTCGGCGACGCCGGCGACCGCGCCTATGGGACGAAGTGAGTTCGCTCCGTAGCCCGGATTGCGCGAAGCGCAATCGGGGAGTCGCTCCTAAAGCGGTTTCCGGTCGGATTGAAAGTGCGCCGCAAGCGCTATGCTCTCCTGCCTGCAAATTCCTGATAACAGGGAATTTGCAGGGAATTTTGCGTTTTTCGCCCCTTTTTCGCGTTTTCGGCGTGGAATTCGCCAGCGATTTCGGCATGTTGCAGCAAAATTCCCTACGCATCGGAGCAGGGAATTTTTGCATGCCTAGCAGGGAATTTTTTCGCGTTAGCAGGGAATTTGTCGAGCAAGGCAGGGAGCCCCGCGACGGAGCCAAAAGCCATCACTACCGGGCGCGTCAACGTGATCGGAACGCGCTTCTAGAGAATCTCCGATTCACGCGCACCGGGATATGCTCTAGCCAGCGCGAGAATCATCTCATCGGAACCGACACCGGCCAACAGCGATAACCCAATCGGCAGATCGCTCACGTCCGCGACCGGCATGCTGAGCTGAGGAGTGCCGGTCATTCCGGCGATGCAAGTAAGCGTGATGATGGGAACGCGCAGCTTCCACATGACAGAACGTGGTTGTCCTATGGCTGGTGCGGGGAATGGCGTAGTCGGCAAACAGATCGCCGTTTCGGGATCGAGCAATTGTGCGATTTCGGCGCGACGTTCAGCGCGAAATTCGTTGGCCGTCTTGATTGCATCGTCATCCACACGCGCCCCGCGCAAGAAATTGTCCGCCACTTCGAATGCAAAGCGCGGATTGTGACTGTCGATCCATTCGCCGAACGTCGTCCATGCTTCGCGGCCTTGAAGCACACTCTGGTGGCGCAGCCATTCGCTGAGAGGCACTGTCGATATCGGACGGGTTTCGGATTTACCGACCAATCTCGCAAGCCTATCGACAGCTCGCGCAAGCGCTCCCCGCGTTGACGGCTCCGCTACCGCGAACGCATCTTCGGCAACGACAAGCCTTTTTGCACGACAGGCCGGCTCGGCGCTGACGCCTAACAGCACGTTGGCAATGTGCGCGAGCAGGCCCGGCGTGCGGGCAAACCAGCCGATCGTGTCGAAGCTTGGCGCCTGGGGAAGAACCCCTGCCAACGGCAGCCGTCCGTGGCTCGGTCGAAATCCATAGATGCCGCAAAAGCTTGCCGGCACTCGCACGGATCCGCCCGTATCGGTCCCCAACGCGAAGTCGACAAGATTGCCCGCCACCGCTGCGGCCGACCCGCTTGAGGAGCCTCCCGGAACGCGTCCCGGCGCTTTTGGATTGGTCGGCGTTCCGTAATGCGCGTTTTCGCCGAAAATGCCGCGCGACAATTCGTCGGTATGAGTCTTGCCGACCATCGTGGCTCCGGCGTCAAGCAGGTTCTGCACAACCGGCGCGGTGCCGGTCGCTGGCGCATGTGAGGCGAACCAATCCGGGTTGCCGCCGCCGGTGACGCGGCCGGCAACGTCGAAGAGATCCTTGGCGGCGAATGTCAGCCCGGCCAGCGGACCGGCCGCTGCCCCGGCCAGGCGCGCTGGGTTATGGACACAGAACGCGTTATAAGGATCGCGCACGCTGATCTCGCACCGAGGCCGTGACGATTGGCGGCCATCCAATCGGATTCATCTGTTCGAGGAGCTTGGCGGTCCGCAAGATTTTCGGCTCCGCAAACCGTGGGCCGATGATTTGAAGTCCCACCGGAAGCCCATTTGCGGTGCAGCCGCAGGGCACGGACAGTGCCGGCAGGCCGCACAACGTGACGAGAAAAGTCTGGGCAATCCAGTCGATATAAGTGACCAGCTTTTGGCCCGCGATAGAGGTCGGATAATTTTGCTCGACTGGAAACGGCGGGACCGGCGTCGTCGGCGTAAGCAACAAATCAATTCGGTCAAACAGCACTCGACAGCGATTCCACAGCTCTCCACGTTTGCGCTCCGCAGCGGCGACATCCGTAATCTTCAGCTTCAATCCAGCTTCAATGTTACCTTTCAGATTCGCTCCAAACGAATCGATTTTATCCAATTGATCGATAAAGCGGCCGACCATCGTCAATCCGCGCAATGTAAGATACGCGGCGCGTCCGTCGGCCAGCGAGAAATCCAGTTCTTCGATCGTGGCGCCATGATCCGCGAGACGAATCGCCGCCGTGCGACACGGCTTCGCGATCGCCTGGTCGACGCCCACCCCCGCAATATCGGGCGCATAGCCGATCCGCAGGTCGCTAAGATCGCGCGGCTCCGCCAAGAGTGCCGCAATGTTCTTCCAAGGCTTCGGTACCGAAATCGGCGAGAATCTGCCGTCGCCGGCCATCGCATCGAGCATCAGAGCGGTGTCGTCCACGGTGCGTGCCATTGGGCCCTGCACGTTTCCGACATCCCACGGCATCGGCACCGGGAATCGGGGCACCAATCCGGCGGTCGGCCGCAGCCCGACTACGCCGCAGAACGCGGCCGGGACCCGCAATGATCCGCCGAAATCCGTGCCTTCGGCGAGCGCGATCATTCCGCACGCCAGTGCAGCCGCACCCCCGCCGGTCGAGCCGCCGACGCTCAGTGCAATATTCCATGGATTACGCGTTGCGCCGAACACCTCGTTGACGGTGTTGGCACCGGCGGCAAATTCCGGCGTATTGGTCTTCGCCAGAATAATGGCGCCGGCTTCTTTTAGTAGCGCAACGACTTCAGCATCCTCGGTCGGAACGTAATCAGCATAAAGCGGCGAACCGAAAGTCGTCCGAATCCCGGCGGTCGGCGTGACATCTTTGATGCCGACGGGAAGTCCGTGAAGCGGGCCAAGCGGATCGCCGGCCATTACTGCATTTTCCGCGCGCTTGGCCGCCGCGATCGCCGATTCTGCAGCCAGCGTGCAGATCGCATTCACTTTCGGATTGAGGCGCTCAATGGCTTCGAGATGGGCCTGCAGCACTTCGAGCGGGCTGGCGGCCTTGTCGCGAATGAGTCGCGCCAACTCGCTCGCCGGGCGCCGGTTCAGCTCGTCGGCAGCGCGCATGCCGTCATTTTCCGGACCAATGGACGAAGCGCCGCTCCACCAGCAACAGGGCGAGGTTCAGGCCATAGCCGAGCGCACCAGCGGCAAAGATTGCGGCATACATATCGGGCATTTGGAACAATTGCTGCGCTTCGAACACTCGGTTGCCGAGTCCGTCAGTGGACCCGATGAACATTTCGGCGACAACTACGATCACCAGCGCCAGCGAAACGCCGTTGCGCAAGCCGACAAATGTCTGCGGCAGCGATTCCAACAACGTCACGTCGACGAGAATGCGCAGCCGCGACGCGCCCATGACCTTTGCGGCCAACAAGCGCGTCTTGCGCGCGTTCATGACGCCATAGGCGACATTGAATAGGATCACAAGAGCGGCACCGAACGCAGCCACCGATATTTTGGTGCGGTCGCCGACGCCGAACAGCACCAGAAACAGGGGAAACATCGCCGACGCCGGAGTGGAGCGAAAAAAATCGATGACAAATTCCACCGAGCGGTAGAGCCGCTCCGAAGCGCCGAGAAATATGCCGAGCGGAATGGCGATTGCCGACGCGATGGCGGTCGCCGCCGTCGTGCGTTCGACGGTGTGCAGGAAATCACCGCCGAGCTTGCCGCCGATCATGCCGGTCCACATGGCGCGAAACGTATCGGTGGGCAGCGGCAACAAAACCGGATCGACCACCTTGATCCACACCGCCACGTACCAGAGCGCGATCAGGCCGACGACGCCGATGACCGGCAGATAGGGATCGAGTCGCCTCATGCCCGCCTGACCTCCCGTTGGAATATTTCCAGGCAATGGGCCTTGGTCGCGACAAAATCGGCCTGCGCCAGCGTTTCGTCACTGCGCGGCCGCCGGGCGGAGACCGGCACATAGTCGGCGATCCGCGCAGGATGGCGTGAAAGCAGTAATACGAAATCCGCCAGATAGACCGCCTCCTCCAAATCATGAGAGACGAGCACGATTGTGGTGTCGGTCTCCAAAAACACGCGCTGCAATTGCTCGCGCATGAACAACGTCATCTCGTAATCGAGCGCCGAAAACGGCTCATCCAAAAACAGAATCTCCGGCTCGACGACTAGCGCCCGCATGATCGAAACGAGCTGTTGCTGGCCGCCGGACAGCTCGTAGGGATATCTGGCGAGATCGATGGCGACGCCGAGCCGGGCGACGAGCCATTCGACCCGCCGCCGCCGCTCCGCCGGTGCTATCTTCATCACTTTGAGCGGATACTCGATATTGTCGACTGAGCGAAGCCAGGGAAACAGCGCCTCGCGGTAATTCTGGAACACGTAGCCGAATTTTATGTCGCTTAGCGGCTTGCCGTCGAATAGGATTTCGCCGGCGTCGGGCTGAATGAGCCCGGCGATCAAGTTGATGAGCGTGCTTTTCCCGCAGCCGTTTGGCCCGAAAATCGAAATGAGTTTGCCACGCGGGATGTCGAGATCGAAATTGTCGTAGATGCTGGCGTTGCTGAAACGCTTGCACAAGCCGCGAATGGTGACATGCGCGCGCGCGGCGGCGGCCGAATCCGCCGCGCTCCCGATTCCTGCCGCGGCACGCGTCAGCAATGGCTGGTTCTCCAGGTTCAATACGCCTGAAGGTACTTTGTAACGTCGATTTTTTCCGGCAGTGTTCCCGTCTTCACGGAGAAGTCGATGAACTTCTGGTACTCCGCTTTGTCTTTTGCAGTCAGGTCGCTCGCCATATAGTAGCGGATCATCGGTACCGTATCGACTACGTCCGGCGGCGTGAAGGTGTTTTTCAAGAGATGCCGGCGGGCATCCTTTGGATCGGTATTGATGAAATTCACGGCCTTGGCCCAGGCCGCGGCGAAGCGACGCGCGACGTCGGGCCGCGTTCTGATGAAGTGGCTGGTGAGGGCGCAGCCGCCGACGAACGCGTTGGCATTTGGATCGCCGAGGATGTAATGGGCAATGACGCCCGCTTCGAGCGTCCTGGCGATGCCGAGTTTGCGCATGACGGAGGCGTTCGGCTCCAGCGTGTATGCGGCGTCATAGGTGCCGGCCTTCATCACGGCGACGTGCTGCGACATGTCGAGCTGTTCGAGCGTGTAGTCGCCTTTCTTCAGCCCCACCGCAGCGAGCGCCGCTTCCGCCATGGTCACGTTGGCCGGTCCGGGCGCCGACATGATCTTGGCGCCTTTCAGATCCTTGAGCGATTTCGCTGGATAGCCGGTGCGGACGACGAACTGCTCCATCCGGTACTTCTTGTTCTGGCTGTTCAGTGAAATGTACATGGCAACGCCGGGCTTTTTCAGGTCGGCATTCATGCCCTCGATCGTCACCAGCACCGCCGACGCATCGATCTGATTGGTGATCATCGCGGCCACGTTTGGCGGTCCGCCGATCAGCTTTACCATCTCCGGCGCGATGTTCTGTTCCTTGAAGTAACCGTTTTCGACCGCGACGAAATACGGCAGCGACGAACTGACCGGAAAAACGCCGACGGTCACCTTGTCTTGGGCTGCAACAGGGCTCAGGGGCAGAACAAGCGCCGCCAGGACACCCATTGCGCCGACGATCCAGCTTCGGGAGCTTCGCATGAACATCCTCCGCCTTCCTCCGCCTTCGTCATTGCGCGTCCAGAGACCTAACACACTTCGGGGTCGCGGTCATCCCCGACATGCGCGCGGTTGAGGCGATACAGGTGCCAAGTATCACAGACGCACGATACGGCCCGCCAAAGTCACTGAGCTGTCGGGCGCCTCTATTCGCTCTCGCCGCAGGGGAGAGGGTCGGGGTGAGGGCGTCGGACGTAGGAGAAAAACCTTTAGCATCCGAACCCCCTCACCCTCGCTCCCCCCGATCGGGGCTCGCCAGACCTCTCCGCTCCGGGGTGAATGAGGGGGCATCGAGAGTCGATACTCTTTTCGCGCCGTGACAAAGATACGCGACGGATCGGCGATGATTGGCGCTGCCGCAATGAAGTCGGCGCCCGCGGTCACTCATGCAATCGCCACGGCGCGGCAGAACGCAGCTTCGCCACCTTGGAACTTCCATGGAAATGCTCCGAGCGTGAGCCGTTTGTTGTGCAATGGCTTCAGTCCGACGTCGCCGCCGAGATTCTCGACATGGATGCAGTCTTTCGGAAATAACGCGTTGTGGGTGAGTTGGTAGGCCTTTTCCGGAAATAGCTCGTCGATCTTGTCCTTGCCGAACTTTTCCTCGCACTGGCGACGCACGCGCGCCCAATGCTCAAGTCCGCCTTTGCCGAGGAACCGGCCGATCGGTAGATTCATGGGATGGTCGGTCGAAATCATATCGACGCCCCAAATATGAATCTTCTTCTGCAGCAGCCAATCGCAAATGCTGTAATGAGGACCGGGATGGCGATGGATGTATTTCTCTTCATCGGCTTCGGGGCTGAGGAACGAATAGCGATGCCAGCCGGTATGAATGAATAGTATGTCGCCGTCGCGGACTTCGGCGCGTTTCTCGATGTCTTCCGGCGTGAACACATCGAGCTCCCCGAGCATATCGCTCAAATCGACGATAACGCCGGGACCGTAACACCATTCAATCGGGATCTGATCGATGGTCTTGCCATTGGAGACGAAATGGCGTGGGGCATCGAGATGCGTTCCCATGTGATTGGACGTCATAATGTATTGCGCATTGACGCCGTGCTCCGATTTGCGCTTGATGTATTTGACTTCGAACGGGGGGTAGAACGGCCAGAACGAACAGTCTTGGTTCAGTGGCTGCGACAGATCGTAAATCGTCATGAAGCTCTCCGGTGGGTGCCAGTCGTGAGTATGGTGGGTGCCAGTCGTGGGGACTATGATGTCAGGCGAACGATATGGCAATTGAACGTCTATAGATGGTGAGCCGCCCGGCCTGGAGCGCCGTCCCATCCTCTTTCGCAGAGTTCAGGATATCGCAGGCTAGCGGGTCAACCCAGCAATAATGCAAGTATTATGGCGTGGCTATCGGTAAATGCGGTTGAGCAATCGACGCCATTGGCAGTTGGGGTCAAACTGTGCCGGAGCGATTGACGGCAGCGCGCATTTTGCTTCTGGCGCGCGGCTGCAAAGCCGGACAAGCTCCTGCGCGGCCCGTATTTGCGTGAACATGCAATCGCGCGGCGCAATGCGCTGGCGCCGCTGTCGAGGACAGACGAGTTCCGGCGACGCTGTCCGCATTTTTCGGTGGCGTTTTTTTCGGATTCGCGCGGTCAACTTAGACCCTCCTAGCTCCCCATCCCGGCCGAACCCGGATTGCGCAAGGCGCAATCCGGGCTACGCTTGTTGCCGGCTTTGCAAAACAATTGACGAAAGCGGAAGCCGTGTCGTTGACTGCAATGCGGCAGGCAACTTAAACCCGAACGGGGAGGCGGCCATGCGACGCTTCGCCATTGTGCTCAGCCTTTTGCTCTTCAGCTTCACCGGGCCGGCGCGCGCCGAGCCGCAATGGCTCACCCTGCCGCCGACCCCGACTTTACCGGCGGCAACAAAGAGCGGCTACGCGCCGGTCAACGGCATCAAAATCTGGTACGCCGAGTTCGGCCACGGCGCGCCGGTGATCCTGCTCCACGGCGGGCTTGCCAATTCCGATTATTGGGGAAATTTGGTGCGGGCTCTGGCCCCGCACTATCGCGTCATCGTCATGGACAGCCGCGGCCATGGGCGCAGCGCACGCGACGCGCAGCCCTACGGCTACGATCTCATGGCCTCCGACGTGCTGGCGCTGATGGATTTTCTGAAAGTCGATAAGGCTACGTTGGTCGGCTGGAGCGACGGCGCGATTATCGGTCTCGACATCGCGCTTAACCACCCCGAGCGGCTATCCAAGCTTTTTGCCTTTGCGGCGAATTCCGACCCGAGCGCCGTCAAAGAGGTCGAAAAGAGTCCGGTCTTCAGCGCCTTCATCGAACGCGCGCGAAAGGAGTATGAAAAGCTCTCGCCCGCGCCGACCGAATACGATGCGTTTCTCGCCCAGATCACCAAAATGTGGGCGACACAGCCGCACTGGACCGCCGCCGATCTTGCCGGCATCAAGGTGCCGACCTGGATCGTGGATGCCGATCACGACGAGGCGATCAAGCGCGACAACACGCTGTTCATGGCCGACAACATCCCCGGCAGCGGGCTTTTGATCGAACCGCAAGTCAGCCATTTCGCGTTTTTACAGGACCCGGCGCAATTCGACGGCGACGTGCTGCATTTTCTGCAGCATGTGGAGGGGACGAAGTAAGCTCACGCGGCTGCCTAGAGTCTTTTAGGCCCGCTGGAACCCTGTTTCCCGGGCGCAGCGCAGCACGTAGTGATGCGCTGCAGACCCGGGATCGTTACATACTCCGAGTTTGCTACGATTCCGGATCAGCGGTACACCGCCATAGCGCGTCGAGGACGCGCGTAAACGCGCTGATGGCGCTGCATCGCATCCGGGAAACGCAAGTGAGGATGGAGCGGGTGAAGGGAATCGAACCCTCGTCATAAGCTTGGAAGGCTTGTAAGCGCATTTGATTTCATTCGGTATTTAGCGATTTTGCACGGATTTGACACGGATTCTTGGGATTTTCGTGGTGCATGGTGGGGCGCTATGATGCATTCGAGTCGAATGGAGGCCAGGAATGAGTTGGTGGGATTTGGGAGAGTGGTCTGGCTGTCCAGGCGGGACCCTAGCGACCTACCAAATTGCGTGCGCATTTTGCGGTGAGAAAGGCAATTTTGAAACTGTCCAGCATTTGGAACGGGAGAAGCCGGGGGCAGTCCTCATTCTTCCATTTATGAGAGAGTGGGCGCACGAAGTTCGCGAACTTGCGAATGAGGGAACACACCCGCAGCCTGGCACGGCAGGGACGAGTCAAAAAGACGCTAAGGATGTGGTCGAGTTTTTAGGTTTCCTCATGACAGTGATGTACAATCTGCCGAAACAAATTGATGAATACCGGCAAAGGAAAAGCGCCGTTTGATGGCGAGCAGATAGGCCGCCGCGGGCGCATCGGGATGCCGGCGTCCTTGCTCCCAATTTTTCAGGGTCGGCAGCGGAATCCGGTAGGCCGCCGAAAAGCGATGCTGGGACATCCGCAAGGAATGGCGCAGCGCCTTTACGTCCGGAATCTCCATCCTAGTGACGCGCATGCCGCGCACTTTCCCGCCGCCGGCATGCTTGACCGCCTGTTCCATACTTTCGACCAGCTCACGCCCCAATACCGGGGGCAGCGTTGTGGTGCTTTTCCCGCTGTCGCCGGGCCTGCATCATTTCCCGACTCTATTTCGATCCACTGCGTGTCCCTTCAACATCGCTGAAATTCGTGATGCTCACCGAGCCTTCTGGAAAGCGGGCGGTAATTTCCAGCGAGCCGCCCAGTCCTTCGATATAGCGGCGCAGGTTGCTCACATACATGTCGGTGCGCTTTTCCAGCTTCGCAACCGCGGGCTGGTTCACGCGCAGCGCACGCGCCAGCTCTGCCTGCGATTGCTCCCGAGCCTGACGCAATTCCGCGAGCGGCATCTCGGCCTTGAGCGCCCGCACCTTGGCCGCGACGCGCGCCTTGCGCCGCGCCGAGAACTTCTTGGTTAGGCCGCCAAAAGGACGATGCCCGGTCATGCGATCAACCCTTCCTTTCGCAACTCCGCGATATATTCGTCATAGAGCCGGTCCGCGATCGGGATCATTGTTTTATAAAAACGGGCATCGCCGGTTTTATCGCCGCCAATCAGCAGGATCGCCGTTCGTCTCGGATCGAATGCGTAGAAACCGCGCAGCGGCTTTCCGCCGCTCTGCGCACGCAGCTCGCGCATGTGGCCATGCTTCGAGCCTTCGATACCCGACGAGTAGGGAAATGGAAGCTGCGGCCCGTACATCGCCAGCAGTGTCACGACCGCGGTAAAGTCTTCCTGTTGATTATCGGTCAGCCCGTTCCACCATTGCCCGAATTCGTCGGTGTATTCGACGTTCCAACGCATAAGAAATGATATTCCTTCCACGGAATATTGTCAAGAATTATTCCATATATAGAATATCGTTCCGACTTACCTTCCCGCGCACGGCGGCGTCCGCCTTCGCCAGCCGCCTTCGTCAGAAGGCGGACTTCGGCGGCCAAGCGACTTCGGCTCCGGCCCGCCTTCGCTCAAGCTTCGGCGGGCAACCTTCGCGATCGTAGTTGGCCTGCCAACCGAAGCGCCGAAGGCGCGAAGGTTGGAGCGGGTGAAGGGAATCGAACCCTCGTCATAAGCTTGGAAGGCTTCTGCTCTACCATTGAGCTACACCCGCGATGTCCGCCCGGCTCCAATTTATGGAAAGGATGGCAGAATACAACATCTGCGCCCCGCAAGCTGCGCGCAAATGCGCCGTGCTTGATCGAAGTTTGCGCTCACTGTAGGTTATTACCGAACCTATTTAGGGGCTCCCGGGCGAACAATGCCGCAGCGCTTGAGGATGTTCATCTCATCGCCCGGCGATGTTCCCGACGAACGGCTTCGCACCGACCTCGTCATCGACAAGCTCACCCAGGACTACAGCCGCTATTTCGCCATTGAAAGCTACCGCTGGGAACACGAGCCGATGCTCGCGTCCGGTCATTTCCAGGACGCAATCGAGCCGCCGAGCGAGTCGGACATCGTCATCCTCATCCTATGGTCACGGTTGGGGACGCCACTGCCCGAGAAGACCGGCGTGCGGGAGTATCGCGGTCTCGATGGCCGAACCCCGGTCACCGGCACGGAGTGGGAATTCGAGGATGCACTCGCCGCCGCCCGGTCGCGAGGTGCGCCCGATATCCTGGTTTTCCGCAACATCAGCCCGGCAACGATCGACGCGCGCGATGCGCAAGCGCGGGCGCGCAGCCTCGCGCAACTCGACGCGCTTGATACGTTCTGGACGCGGTATTTTGCCGACCGCGGCGTGTTTCTCGCAGCATCCGCCGAATACCGCACGCTAGAGGAATTCGCAACGCGGCTGGAGGAATCGCTCCGCAAGCTGATCGAACGGCGAATCAAGTTGCAAGCAGCCGGCTCCGGCGGCGATTTGCAGCCGACTTGGCTCGGCAATCCATTCCGCGGCCTGCAGGCTTACGAATTCGAGCATGCGGCGATCTATTTCGGCCGCGATGCGCTGATGGCCAAGGCGGCCGAGCAGATCGCCAGCCGGGCGCGACAGGGCAGCGCCTTCCTGCTGGTCGTAGGCGCGAGCGGTTCGGGAAAGTCGTCCCTGGTGAAGGCGGCCGTTGTGCCGCGTTTCATGAAGCCGCAGCGAATCGAAGGCGTCGAGTTTCTGCGCCGTCTCGTGTTTCGACCGGGGGATGCGCAACACGATCTCTTTCTCGGGTTGGTCGAGGCCTTGACCAGGCCATCAGCCGAAGCCGGCGTCGGACTGCCCGAGCTGCTTGCCCCCGGACAGAACGCGAAAGATGTCGCTGCGCACCTGCGCGCGACCGTTGACTCATCGGCCTTCCTGTTTTCTGCAACCCTGGCGCGGGTGACGGATGCGGCGCGGACCGACAAGCGGATTCTGCCGCATGAGCGGGCCAAACTGATCCTGGTCATCGATCAATTCGAGGAACTGTTCACGCTGGCGCCCATCAGCGCCGAGGACCGCCTTGTCTTTATCAAGTTCCTCAACGCGCTCGCGCGCTCGGATGCGGTCTGGCTGATTGCGACCATGCGAGCTGACTATTGGTACCGCATTCTCGACTTGCCCGAATTGGTGACGCTGGCGGAAGGGCAAGGCCGCCTCGATATTCCGCCGCCTTCGGCGGCGGAAATCGCCGAAATGATCCGCAAGCCCGCCCTTGCCGCCGGCCTGCGCTTCCAGACCCATCCCGAAAGCGGCCTCGGCCTCGACAGCATGCTCGCCGAGCACGCGGCGAGCGCGCCGGGCGTGCTGCCGCTCCTCTCCTTCACACTGGATGCGCTCTATACCGAGGACGTCCAAAAACGCGGCGGCAGCGAACTGACATTCGCGCAATACGACGCACTTGGCGGCCTCGAAGGCGCCATCGCTACCCGCGCGGAAGATGTCATCGCCGGTCTGCCCGAGCAGACGCGCGGAGCGCTGGCACGGGTGCTGCGCGCACTCGCCACAGTCGGCGACGGCGAGATGCCGGTCGCACGCTCGATGCCGTTGGATGCTTTCCCGCCGGGCACCGACGCGCGCGCCGTGGTGGACGCCATGGTGGCCGCGCGTTTGCTGGTGGCCTCGAGCGATGGCGATACAGCGACCGTCCGGCTCGCGCACGAAGCGCTAATCAGCCGCTGGACGCGCGCGAAGGATCAGCTCGCCGCCGACCGGCGCGATCTGCAAACCCGCGCGCTCGTTGAAAGGCAGTTCACGCGCTGGCAACAGGCTTTCGGTTCCGGTCACCAGCGTCATTTGCTGCTGCGCGACCCGGATTTGGCGAATGCGCTCGATCTGCAGCGACGGTTGGGCGACGAACTCGGAACCGACATCGGCGCGTTCATCGCGCAATCGCATCAGCGCAGCCGCCGGCGTCAGCAATTTGCTGCCGCCGCGGCGATCGTCTTCGGCATCATCGCGCTCGCGGCGACCGGCTTCGGCATCATGGCCTACCGCGCCCAGCAGGTTGCTAATCGCGAAACGACCCGCGCGGTCGCGGCCGAGTCGACAGCCGTGCAGCGGCGCGACGAAGCGGTGCGTCAGCGCAACGCCGCGCTGATCTCGCAGTCCCGCTATCTCGCCGGAGAAGCCGATCAACTGCTCAAGGACGGCAATGTGCGCGGCGCCGTCGCTCTGCTGCGTGTGGCACTGCCGGATCCCACGAATGGCAACAAGCGCCCGCTGGTGGAGGACGCAATCGTCTCTGCCTACAACGCGCTCTACTCCAATCGCGAGCGCGGCCGGATGGCGATGCCGCAAGGCGCGACTGCGATTACGACCGACGGTCACGCTGGGGAATTTGTAATCGCGACGGCGAGCCGGATTTTCGTGCGCAAAGGCCTGTCGGACGCCGGTCAGCGGGAAATTACGCAGGATTTCGGCGCGCCCGCGCGGATCGTTTTATCGCCTAACGGCGACCGGCTGGCGATGATCGGCAAAGATGGAACGGTGGCGGTTTGGGATCTCAAGACGCAGCACCAGCTATTTCGCCATGCCTCGACCGGCAGCGGGGCGCAAGCCTTCTTCGTGCAAGATGGCGATCGCCTGCTCGTCCGCGGCGCCGATCAAAGGAGCTGGATGCTGTTTGATGTTGCGAGCGGACGTGAGCTGGGGGCGCGCAAATTCGCGGTCGCCGGTCCGAAGCCTGTGTACTCCATGATCGACGCGCAGCACGGGGTCGTGGCGGTGATCGCCGAGAATCAGCTGCACCGGCTGTCGCTCGGCGACCTTACCGACATGGCCATTAGGCCCATCGAGGCGGCGGCGGAATATGCGTCAACCGCTTCACCGGACGGCAAGACCATTTATGTCGCCGCCGCGGCGAGCGTCTTGGAGGGGCGTATCCTCGCTTTCGACACCGACATGCTGACGCTGCAACGGACATTCGGAAAATTCGCCGGGGGAGCGCGATACCTTGCGATCTCAAGCGATTCCAAGCTGCTCGCGCTGCACGGGCTAATCGGCATCGATTTTTTCGATCTGCAAAGCGGTGAACGGCTGTATCACATGGTCGCCGGCAGTGATGCAGCGCAGGGGCGCTTCGTCGGCGGGAACGACTATATCGCCTATGGCCCGAACGGGTTCGTTCGTCGTTACGCGCCGGTGCTCGGCATTGAGGTTGGCGCCTATCGCACCATCGATGGCGGCGCCATCGAGCAAATCGACGAACTCGCCGACCATAGCGGCTTTGTGACCATCTCCGACCGACCCTCCGTGACCAGTTGGACATTCGAATCCGAGACCACCTCGCGCGAATACTCAGTGCCGCTCGTCCTTCTCGGCAGAGAGATGAACATCCCGGCGCCAACCGACGCCTTCTCAATCGCCAGCGACCGCAAGCGTGTGCTCGTCTCCTATCTCGATCACAGCGCCCGTCTCTGGGATTTGCAAACCGACACCGCTCGACTGGTGCGCGAAGCGGACCCCAAAGCGGCGGCGATCAGCCAAGTCGCCTCTCTTGCGAACGGAACTTCGGTATTGGCGGACAAAGCCGGACATTTGCTCGTGTACACAGAAGCCCGCGGCAGCAACCAACCGGTCGCGACAATCGCAGCCGACCCGGTCGGCTTTTTGGGCGACGTGGATGCGACTCGAATCTTGATGGTGTCGGAAGCGGGCGGCGCAAGCTTCATCGACCTGTCCACGCCAGCGCAGCCTAGAATTCTGCCGGTGCCGCAGTTCGATGGCTGTCGACATTCCGCAGCAGTTCCCGGTTTCGTCCTCTGCCTGACCAAAGACGGCGCCGTTCGCGTCCTTCGCGTTACCGATAGTCACATCGTCTTCGAGAAATCTCAGCCGTCCGACGCCAAGATCACCGCAGCCTACCTGTCTCTGCATGGCGACCTGATCGCGCTATGCGATTCCAAAGGCCGGCTTACGATCCAATCGATCGCCGACGGCGCGACGGTCGCTCAATATCTGCTGACAATCCGGTTGCAGGGCAGCGACCTAAAAGCGGCATCCGATAGCCGGCTTTTGTCGGTTGCCGATCGGGCCAAGATCCGGGCGGGCGCAACTGAACTGGAAGTGCCGCTGGGCGCTAATCAGCTGCATATCTCGCCCGACGGCACCTCGATAGCGGTGGCGATGCCGGACCGGACCGTACGCATCATCAATTTCCGCTCGGGCAAAAAAAGCGTCCAGCTGGCCAGCCAGCGGGCGATTGCAAAGGACCTCGACTTTTCTCCACACGGCAGATTCCTGGCGGTGATTGAGCAGGGTCAATACACAGCACTCAATGTGTACGAAGCCGCGACCGGAATGCGCATTGCCAGCATCGGCCTGAACAGCCAACCAGCCTCTCCGCAGCTCGTGAGCCGCGACGACGGCCACGGCTTCATCACCATCGACAAGGGCGGCCGCATTCTGGTGCATCCCGTGTTCGAGAACGACCAGGACCTCATCGGCTATCTGGCGCGCGAGTTTCCCGAGAATTTGACGCCGGCGCAGCGGCGGGCATTCTTCATCGAGTGACCCGCTGCGGTTTTGCCAGTGCTTGCCGGACGGCGTAGCATGGCGCCAAAGACTCGCCTGCGCCATGACGGTCAACGGAAGGCCGCGCGGGACCTGCCGCACGCACGTCGCGAAGGTGGTCGGCGGCGGACGCCTTAAGATCGGGCCGCTGGAGAATTTTCCGGTCATCAAAGACCTGACCATCGACATGTAGCCGTTTTTCGAAAAATGGCAGCGGGCGAAAGGCGCCTTTGCACCGTCGCAGACACGGGCGGACGCCATGGCGCGGATCAGGCCCGATAGTCCGGCGCGGATCGCCGCCGACGCGGCCATCGAATGCATCGATCGCTGCGCAACCGCTTTGGCCCAGATCGTTTGGAAAATCGAGAAGCCGATACTCGCGCCACAGCGTCACGTCCCGGCTCTTATTGCCGGGCGCGGCCGCTATTTTGTCCAAGCTATTGAGGCGCGTTCGGCACAGTCGTTTTTGCCCTAACTCAGCCTAAATCCGGCCCCATTGGTGCAGTCGAGCACTCCTCGGGAGGGAGTTTAGTCCCACAGAAAGGTTGACCATGGCGTCCCCAGAAGAACCAGGGAATGCACATAACGAAGCATCACAGCAGGTTAATGACCTGTTCGACTCCCCCGAATTTGCGAAGGCCATCGAGACCGAGGAGTTTAAGCTATTTCTCGATCACCTTCCCATCGCACTCGTCATCTCCAAGCTTCTGCGAGGCGACCAGCGCATCATTTTCGCCAACAAAGCCTATGAGGAAATTACGGGGCAGCGAGTTGCCGACATAAGAGGCCGGGGATGGTCTATCTTAAACGCATTCATAGGTGAGGACGACCCGAAACTCACGATGACACAAGCTCTACACAAATGGGAAGATTATCTGGGAACGTTTCGATTGGAGAGGGCGGAGCCGATTCTGGTCGAAGGCTACGCCGGCATCATTGAGAATGACGACGGCGTTGAGAATTACCGCATCGTGGCAATCATTGACGTGACGGTGCGTGAGCGCGCCCAACGCGAGGAGTTCGCACGCAAGCTCAATGATAAGGACACTCTCCTCAAAGAGCTTCAACACCGCGTCAGGAACAACCTGCAGCTTATCACCGCACTCATTCGGATCGATGCGCGCAACCACCGTGAAGGAAGCAGCGTCAACCTCGACAGGCTCGCGGGAAGAATTGAGTCCCTCCAACTCCTCTATAACGACCTTTCGGCCGATGGATTGGGCCAAGCAGTTGACCTTGGACACTATATCGGCGAAATCGCCGGAGCCGTCATGCACACCTATGCGGTGGAGGGAATCAGGCTCGACCTCAAGGTCGACTCGGCTCCTGCATCAATCAACGTCGCCATGCCGGTCGGTCTTGTCGTCAACGAACTGCTTACCAACGCTTTCAAGCACGCCTTCACCGGGCGCGGCAGCGGCACGCTCACCGTCCGATGCCTGCACGGGGAAGACAGCAAGTATCGCATTGTCGTTGCGGACGACGGTATCGGTCTTCCCGAGGGGACAACCTGGCCGGTGCCCGGCAAGCTCGGCACACTCATTGTGCAGACGCTGCGCGAGAATACCAAAAACATGGACCTCACTGTTGAGAGCGGTCCTGAGAAGGGAACGCGCGTGACAATTGATTTCCAACACAAACCGTCACTGCCAAAAGTGCAGTAACGCGACCGTCGCGCGACATCGCTTCGTGCGCCACTGCATTCAACACGCTACGCATGAAGCGGTGATCGGACGACAAATCGAGCGTGTGGACGTGTAGTGTGACTGCCGCATTCGCACTTAAACTCGCCGTATCCGCGGTGGGGCGCGCCCAGCGCCCGATCACGCCAGCCGTTTCTTTCGACAGATCGAGCCCAGCCATCACGTCAGCACCGGCGTGAGCCAGCTTACTGTGCGTTTCCTCGCGGCGATAAACGCGGATATACGGCCCTGCATGACTTTTGCGCGGATAGGCGAGCGCAGACGGCGCCGTCAAGATCACAAAGGCTCAACAACGACCGAGAAATGGAAACGGCTCGGCACTCGCTACGTCAGATGCGAGTTGCGGGATCACCATCGGCCGCTTCTATATAGGAGGCGGAGGATTACCAACAGTAGCACTGCGCCGATCGTTGAAACGATGATTTCCGTGACGATACCGGTGCCGAGTCAAATCCCAAGCTGCGGCAGTAGCCAACTGCCAATTAAGGCTCCAACGATTCCAATGCAGATGTCTGCGACCAACCCGTACCCGGTCCCTCTGACAATATGTCCGGCAAGCCATCCGGCAATCAGGCCAACAAGCAGGATGACGAGAATTGATTCGTTCGATATCAGCATCTCGGCTATCCCCCCTTATGATTGCGCGCTTTCTAGGAGATCGCGCAATCGCCTGCGATCAAGTCAACGTCCACCGGTTCGGGCTTCGCATCCCATGTCTGGGCAGGCAGGTGCCCTATTGGCGCCGCCATGTCGCGCCCATCAGAAATCCGATAGCCCCAGCGATCATCAGCGTCGTGTACGGCCGCTTTCTGAACGAATTGTCGAACGCGTCGATTAGCTGATCGCCGGCCTCGCGCATTGCGCCAACAGCATGGATGCTCTTGTCACGGGTCTCGGCGATAGCGCCTTCAACGTTTGACTTGCTTTTCCGCCACACCACGCTGCCGCGCTCCGTAAGGACTTGTGCAAGCTGTGCTCCGAGTCGAGCCATATCATTGCGCAACGCCGCAAGATCGGCTCCGATATTGGCACTCGCCGCCGACGCGACCTTGCCTAGGTCCGCTGCCACCTCTTTGGTCTCATTGGTAAAATCGCGGTCTCTGGATGCGGCCACGGCTCGGACCCTTGGAATGTCAATGGAATGTCAATCCTGTTCGGGCCAATAAAGTTCCCGGTCGCCGGGCAGCCTCCCCTGGAAAATGAAATCGGCTGTACGGGCGGCACAAACCGAAACTCACGCTGTTTAGCCACGCACGGCAGCTTGATCGTACCGCTCACATATCCTCGCGCGCCGGACTTTGACCTGGTCGGCGCCCGAAGGTCCAAGACGCAATAATTCTCATCGGAAAACGCGCCGGAACCAATTTCCCACCTGCGTAATTCACATAACGTCGTGCCGTGGGGATGGCAGATGGCGCGCATCGTTATCGTCGAGGACGAAACCCAAGTCCTGATGCTGGCGGAATCGGTCTTGCAGCAGGCAGGCCATGATACCGTGTCGGCGGGCACCGTCGCAGCAGCGCAAGCCATCATTCATTCAAAAGACGAACGGTTCGACTTGGTCTTCACTGACGTACAGCTAGCCACTCACGAGGACGGGGGCATAATGATCGGTAAGCTGGTAGGGCAGGCGAGGAAGGGAACGCCAGTTCTATACACGAGCGGACGCCCCGCCACCGATGGGATGCAAACCCTGTTTGTCGAGCCGAGCGCGTTCCTGCCGAAGCCGTACACCGGTCAGCAATTGACAAAGGCAGTAGCCGACATGCTTGGTTCACCTACCAAGAAAACTCTTTCGGAACAATAGTTTGGCATGGCGTCTCCAGGCGCTCCTGTGGTCATTTCGCCCCTTAGCACTTGCCCCTTGACAGTGCCAATGCGCATCCCAAATCGATGTGCCGAGGGCGATGAAGCGCAGCGTGCGAATCTCGTCCAGGACAACGACTGCAAGGGTGCGACCATGATCACAATGCTTTCCGATCCATTCGACGCGCTGTTCAACCTGCAACGAGCCCTTGATGCGCGCTTGGCAAGTGAGTGGCTCCACGATGCAACTACCAGTCGAGGACCTTTCCCGCCAATCAACGTCTTCCAGCAGGGCGACAATATCTTAGCGATCATCGAGTTGCCGGGCATCGACAAGGACAACCTGCAAATCCAGGCCAAAGAGAACACCATCCGAATTTCAGGAACGAAAGCGGTCAATTATGAGGAGAACGCGAGCGTACATCGACGCGAGCGTGACTTCGGGCAATTCGACCGCACACTCTCAATCCCGATTAAACTCGATCCCAACGGCATCAACGCGGAATATCACGATGGCGTACTTGCGCTCTTTCTGCCGCGGGCCGAGAGCGACAAGCCGCGAAGCGTTAAGATCAAGTGAGACGTCACGTTCGACCTGATCATCAAACCGAGGAGCACGTCCATGGCCTCCAAACAGGAACTACAGGTGCAGCAGAAGCGAGAACTCGAAAAAAAGGAAGAGACAACCGTTCCTGCGCGAGCGTTCTTGCCGATGGCAGACATCTATGAGACGCGGGATGAATTAAAGGTGATTCTGGAGATGCCCGGGGTGGACAAAAGCAATGTCAATATTCGGGTTAACGACGGCGTTCTCACCGTCGAGGGTCGGCTCGACTTTGCCAAATATCAGGGATTGGAGCCGCTCTACACGGAGTACAACGTCGGCCACTATTCGAGGAATTTTCGACTCTCTACCAAGATCGATCAGAGCAAGATCAGGGCCGAGATGAAAGACGGTGTCCTCTCGCTGGCGCTTCCGAAGGTGGAGGAAGCCAAGCCTCTAACCATTCAAGTGAAATAATCCCCTGTCGCAGGAGAAAGGACATGAACGGCAGATCGCGTGCCAAGTTCGATCTCGACGAACCCTTGCATCCTGCACAAGCCTTGGCTCATCCGTTGGAAGTCGTCGACGACCCCGACCTGACGCCCAATGAGAAACGCGCCATTCTCGCGTCATGGGCATCGGATGCTTGCGCTGTGGAAGCCGCGCCTGAACTACATTCAGCACGTAGGACGGGCAATCCCAACGGGTCCGGCCCGAAGTGGCCGGCCCGATGACAGGCTCCGGCGTAACCCGCCGCATCGGCGAAAATCGAATGGCGGATTACGCTTCGGTAATCCGCCCTACAAGCCTATGGGATGCGCGGCAGAATACGGCATCCCCGCCGCAGGTAAAACTTACGTTTCCCGGATGCGGTGCAGCGCGATAGCGGTGCACCGCTGTTCCGGGACCTTCGCAGACTCAGCGTCCGTGACGGTCCCGGTTGAGCAGCGCACCACCATAGCGCGTCGAAGACGCGCGTGAACGCGCTTATGGTGCTGCGCTGCGCCCGGGACACGAGTTTCAACTAAGCGTGGACATGCATTAGACTGGGGCGACACACCGCCGGCGCAGCACGACGCCGGCCAAGGAGATTCATGCCGGAAACGCCTCCGCAAATATCGGTATCGCTCTGGCGCGGCGGCGAAGCGGGCCGCTACGAAACCTACAGCGTGCCGCGACGCGCGAGCCAGACCGTGCTCGACGTGGTGACCTACGTGCAGCGCCATCTCGATCCGACGCTGTCTTACCGCTTCGCCTGCCGGGTCGGCATGTGCGGCTCCTGCGCGATGACCGTGAACGGAAGGCCGCGCTGGACCTGCCGCACGCTTGTCGCCAAGGTGGCGAGCGCCGGCCGGCTGGAGATCGGGCCGCTGGAGAATCTTCCGGTCATCAAAGATTTAACTACCGACATGCAGCCGTTTTTCGAAAAATGGCAGCAGGCGAAAGGCGCCTTTGCGCCGTCGCGGACGCGGGCGGACGCCATGGCGCGGATCAGGCCCGAAAGTCCGGCGCGGATCGCCGCCGACGCCGCCATCGAATGCATCAATTGCGGCGTCTGCTACGCGGCCTGCGACACGGTGCGCTGGAATTCCGAATATTTGGGACCGGCGGCGCTCAATCGCGCCTGGACGCTGGTCAACGATGAGCGCGACGGCGCAAATACCGCGCGCCTGGCGGCGGTCGCGGCGTCCGGCGGCTGCCATTCCTGCCATTCGCACCAGTCCTGTCAGGAGCACTGCCCGCTTTCGCTCAATCCCACCGCCGCGATTGCCGGGCTGAAACGGCGCACGGCGGCGGCCTATCTCAACGGCGAGCTGAAAATATGAACGTGCGGCTCTATGTCTGGCAGCGGGCGACGGCGGCGCTGATGGCGCCGCTGGTTCTCATCCACATCGCCGTCATCTTCTACGCCACGCGCCAAGGACTGTCGGCCGCCGATATTCTCTCGCGCACCCGCGGCAGCATCGCTTGGGCCTCGTACTATGGGATTTTTGTTGCTGCTGCGTCCATTCATGCCGCGATCGGCGTACGCAACGTGTTGACCGAATGGTCGCCGCTTACCGATCGCCGCGCCGGCCGGTTTGCGGCCGTGTTCGGATTATTGCTCTTCGTGCTCGGCCTTCGCGCCGTCGCCGCATTGGTGCTGTGATGATCGCGCGGCACCTGAAGCATCGCACCGGCACGCTTTGGCTCGCCGCCATGGTGCACCGGCTGTCCGGCCTTGCACTTGCGATCTTCCTGCCGTTTCATTTTTTGGTGCTGGCGCTCGCCGTCCATGGCGGAGCCGGCCTCGATAGTTTCTTGCGCTGGACCGATCAGCCGCTGGTCAAGCTCGCCGAGGGCGGGTTGATCTTTCTGCTCACGGTGCATCTGCTCGGCGGCCTGCGCGTCCTGGCGATCGAGAATCTCGACTGGCGCGACGGCCAGAAGCGACTGGCGACGCTCGCGGCCGCTTTGTCGGCCATCGTCGCGTTCATATTCCTCGCGCGCGTGTTCTGAGAAAAACATGAACGTCGAGCAGCTCAAAACCGACATTCTGATCCTCGGCACCGGCGGCGCCGGACTGTTCGCCGCGCTGCACGCCCACAAAGCAAACCCCGATCTCGACATTACGATCGTGAGCAAGGGCCTGCTCGGCAAGTGCGGCTGCACCCGCATGGTGCAGGGCGGCTATAACGTGGCGCTCAATCCCGGCGACTCGGTCGAGCGCCATTTCATGGACACGATCGAGGGCGGCAGATGGCTGCCGCACCAGGCGCTGGCCTGGACGCTGGTCACAACCGCGATCGAGCGCGTGCGCGAGCTGGAGAACGAGATCGGCTGCTTCTTCGACCGCAATGCGGACGGCACGCTGCATGGCAAGGCGTTCGCCGGACAGACGTTCGACCGCACCGTGCACAAGGGCGACCTCACCGGCATCGAGATCGTCAACCGGCTGATGGAGCAGGTGTGGGCGCGGCCGAAAATCCGCCGGCTCGAAGAGCACCGCGCGGTGGCGCTGATCCCTGCGGCGGACGGCTCGCTCTCGGGCGCGCTTTTGATCGACGTGCGCACCGGAGAATTTCGTTATGTCGCCGCGCAAGCCGTGCTGCTGGCGACCGGCGGCGGCCCGACCATGTATCGCTATCACACGCCGTCGGGCGACAAGAGCATGGACGGGCTGGCGATGGCGCTCCGCCTCGGCCTGCCGCTGCGCGACATGGAGATGGTGCAATTCCATCCCACCGGCCTCCTTGCCGGGCCGGACACGCGCATGACCGGCACCGTGCTGGAAGAAGGCTTGCGCGGGGCCGGCGGCCATCTGCTCAACGGCGCGCTGCACCGCTTCATGGCCGACTATGACGAGAAACTCGAGCGCGCCACCCGCGACGTGGTCAGCCGCGCCATCCATGCCGAGATGCGCGCCGGCCGCACGACGCCCAACGGCGGCGTCTATATCAAGATGGGCCACCTCGGGCCGGCGCATGTCGCCAAGGAATTCAAGGGCATGGTCGATCGTTGCCGCGATTGCGGCTTCGATCTCGCCGGCGGGCTGGTGGAAGTGGTGCCGACCGCGCATTATTTCATGGGCGGAGCGATCTGCGACGTGAACACCGCGACCGAGTTTCCCGGGCTGTTCGTCGCCGGCGAGGACGCCAGCGGCATGCATGGCGCCAACCGGCTCGGCGGCAACGGCGTCGCCAACTCGACCGTGTTCGGCGGCATCGCCGGCGACGCGATGCCGCGCTGGATCGCCGACAATGAACCGGGCCATCGCGCCCCCGATGCGCATGCGCTCGATGCCGAAATTGAGCGCGCGTTGTACCCGTTTGGGCAAAAATCCGGCGACCTGAACGCGTTGCGGGAAAAACTGCTCGATGCGATGTGGGACGATGTCGGCGTCGTGCGCGATCGCGCCGGGTTGGAGCGCGGCATCGCGGCGATCGACCGGCTCGAAACGGAGTTGCTGGCAACCGGCGTTTCCGACGCGGACCGCCGCTTCAATTTGACCTGGCACGATTGGCTCAATCTGCGCTCGCTGTGCGAAGTGAGCCGGGTCATTGCGCTCGCCGCGCTCAAGCGCGAGAATTCACGCGGCGCGCACTTCCGTTCCGACTTCCCCGAGCCCGGCGATCTCGCGACCTCGACGTTCACGGTGGCGCGGCAGACGCGAGACGGCATCGAAATCGGCGAGCGGTCGGTCGAGTTTACGCATGTAAAGCCGGGCGAGACTCTTTTGCGCGATCGAATCGCGGCCGAATGAAATAGTGAGAGAAAAAATGATTCCGCTATCGTCGATTCAGCGCACCGCCGAGGATTTGATGGCGAAGGCAGCCATCGAAATCCCCGAGGATTATCTCGCCGGCCTGCGCAAATGCGCCGACACCGAAAAGGGCGATTTATCGGCGTTCGTCATCAAGGCCATGCTGGAGAATTACGAGGCCGCAAAGGAAGACCGCCGCGCCATGTGCGGCGATACCGGCCTGCCGCGCTGGTACGCCAAGCTCGGCAACGACGCGCGGATAGAGGGCGGCCCGGTGGCGCTGGAAGCGGCGTTGCGGCGGGCCACCGCGCGGGCCACCGCATCGGTGCCGCTGCGTCCCAACCGCGTGCATCCGCTCTGGCGCACCGACCATAATAATAATGTCGGCATCGGCGCGCCCGAGATCGAATATGCGTTTCACCCCGACGCCGACTGGATCGAGCTGACCACGGTCCACAAAGGCGGCCTGTTCGGCTCCGACTACCGCATGCTGTTTCCCGGCGACGGCATCGAGGGCATCAAGCGCTTCTATCTCGATACGCTGATCGGCTTCGGCAAGCGCGGGCTCGCCTGCCAGCCGGCCATTGTCGGCATCGGGCTTGGCGGCTCGAAAGATACTTCGATGGTTCTCGGCAAGCAGGCGTCCTGCCTGCGCGTCGTCGGCTCGCGCAATCCCGACCCGCGCATTGCCGCGATCGAGGAAGAGTTCAAGGAACTCGGCAACTCGATCGGCATGGGCGCCATGGGCTTTGTCGGCTCTTCGATGGTGATCGATTGTCACATCGAGGTCGGCTATTGCCACACCGGCGGCATGCCGATGTCGGTGCATATGTTCTGCCTCTCCTCGCGGCGCGCCTGCGCGCGCATCGCCGCCGACGGCAAGGCGTCCTTCCGCACCGATCCGATGTGGTTCACCGATTATATGCGGCGCGAGACGGTCGAGTGGGGCCAGCAGGCCGCTGCGGCGGCGGAATAGTCATGGTCGGCAATGTCTCGGTGTGGAATTTGAGGTAGCTCGGATTGAAGGCAGCGTTGATAGCAATTGCTTTGCTGGTGAGCGCACTGTTTTGTAGCTCGATCCATTCATTTGTAATGCAACGGACCATCTGGAGATTTTTGCAGCTATTCGGCGCGGTCTGCCTGATCATTGTTATGCTCACCCACGTCGCTGAAACATTTCACCTACTGCCCGGCATGGGATGGGGTCTGCCAAACAGCCCGGGACATTATCTCGATTTCGTGAGTGCCATTCTTGGGTGTACCCTGCTCCCAATAGGCTTTCTCGCTAGCGCACTCACTGGATGCAAAATGTCAAACTGAGGCATCGCACATGGCCGATCTCAAGACCGTTCACCTTAATCTCCCCGCGCGCACCGAGGATCTGCGCGGCTTGGAAATCGGCTCGGTTGCCTATCTGACCGGCCGGCTCTTCACCGGGCGCGAAGGCGTCTACAAGCGCGCGGTCGAGGACGGCGCCGGCATGCCGGCCGGCAAGGACGCGCTCGGCATTACCAATTTTCACTGCTCGCCCGCCGCGACGATCAATCCCGACGGCAGCTATACGGTCGGCGCGGTGACCGCGACCGCCTCGTTCCGCTTCGCCAAATGGCTCGACGGCTGGTTCAAAATCTCCGGCTGCAACATCATCGTCGGCAAAGCCGGCATGACGGCGGCGACCTACCGCGAGCATTTCGTTCCCAACGACGCGATCTATCTGACCACGGTCGGCTACGGCACCGGCGCGCTCCTTGGCCGCGGCATCAAGCGCGTCGCCGGCGTCTATTGGCTTGAGGAGCTGGGCCTCGCGCAAGCCGTCTGGGTGCTCGACGTGGAAAACTTCGGCCCGTTCCTGGTCGAGAGCGATCTTGCCGGCAATTCGCTGTTCGAACGCGAGAACGCCAAAATCGCGCCCGGCCTGGAAAAACTTTACGCCGGAACGAGGCCCGCCACGCTGCGCCGCTACGGCGAGACCGACGATAAGACCGAGGAGGTTATCTGAGACCGGCGGTATCGGCCATCAATAGTGATAGCGGCACTGGGCGATTTCCAAAACTTGCTCGCCCGGCTTCCCCGATACGCGATAAACCAATCGATGCTCCTGAGCGATGCGGCGCGACCACCAGCCGGAAAGCGCGAATTTCAGCGGCTCCGGTTTGCCGAGACCGCGAAACGGATTGCGCTGGATGTCCTCGATAAGCCCGTTGATCTTCTTGAGTGTGCCAGGATCGTTGCGCCGCCAGTGCAGGTAATCTTCCCAGGCCTTTTCGGTCCAGAGAAGCCTCATTCCTACGGCTCCATGAGATCGCGCTCTTCAAGCTTCCCGGCATTGGCAGCGGCAATCGACTCCAAAAGCCGCCGCGCATTGGCAGGGCTCCGTAAGAGATGGAGCGTTTCCATCCACCCATCGAATTCTTCCTCGGAAATAACGACGACGGCCCGGCCGCCCTGCCGCGTAACGTGCAGCGGCGCGCGGCTGTCCCAAACCTGATCCATGTAGGCGGCGAGCCGCGCACGGAAATCGGTGTAGGTCACGTGGCTTGCCTTCGGCTTGCGGCGCAAATCGACCTTGGGCATAGCGGGCGCTCCTCCTGCGTTTTCGGCGTACAGATATATGTACGACGATGCGCCAAGGTCAAGCCGAAATAGCCCGAAGATGGGCTGAGCGCGGCGAAACCCATCATCTTTCTGGCACAGCAACGCCACCGAGGCGATGGGTTTCACTTCGTTCAACCCATCAACGGGCTGCCGGGTCATCGCTTGCGCGTATAGAATGATCGGAAATACGGCGGTAGAGGGTGGCCGGATGAACGCTAGGAAGGTTTCAAGAACACGCATCTTTGAAGGCGTCGATCGCCGGTGTGAGGTGCCTCCAGAGGAATGGGCGGAGATGCTTCTATTGCTTGAGGATTGGGGATGGCAACCTGAGCAGCTTCGGATGGCGTACTTGGCGAGTAGCGCACAAATTTCTGATCCGGATGCACGCAATTTGGCCGCGATCGGGCAGCGTGTTCTCGACGCCGCTCTGAAGGACCCTGGCTCTGTTTATCCGTTGCCGTTCAACATGGCAAAATTTTATGAATTCGTGGAGTTCTGCAAGGCTGGAGGATTCCGGATAAGCCGGTAGACTCAGAGAGCAAGCGGTGGGCAAAGGCACCCACGTCAGCGTCAATACAAACTACAAGTCAGCACGTGGGCACGCTTCGCTTTTCCCACCCTACGCTTGCTCGTCCTCCTCGGCATCACCGGCATCGTTTGCGCCCGTGTCCGGCTTCGTCGCCGCGGCGCGCGCGAGATTAAGTTCCAACAGCTTCGCCAGCGCATCTTCCTCGGAAATGTCCGCAGGCCAGCCGTAGGCGGCGGCGACGGCGGCGTCGAGGTCGCGGTGGGCGTCGACGAGCCATTGCGGGCGCGCATTGTAGAGGTTGGTCAGCGTGCGCTGGCGCAGCGTCGCCGCCGCGACGGTGTCCTTCGGCAGGATGCGGTCGGGATAGCCGGGAACGACTTCCGGCTCGATGCGCACGAGGTCGGGCGGGTTGAGCCACGCGTTGCGCAGGTCGTCGAGGCGCTTCGCGGCCTTGTCGATCGCAATCGCGCGCGGATCGCCGGCGTAATCCTTCGCCGGAGTGTTTGGCGTAAGGCCTTCGGGGAAAGGGAAGGTCTCAAATGTGGTGGTCGGCGTGTAGCGTGGGCGATCTTCAAGACTTGTGCCCAGGCGCAGCGACCAGGATAAATGGAATCGAGAATGCAGAATTCCCAAGGCTGCATAGTCATCCCGAGTGACGCAAATCGTAGCCGAGTCAGGGCATACGGTGTTGCTAAGCCACATAAACAGGCGATGCTTGGAGACTCTCGGTGTGATCAAATATCGTGTGATGTGTTTCAAACGGCTCCACATCTCAGGACGCGACCGCTCATGTATCCACCATTTCTTCGCGTAGCCACGTTCCTGAATAGAGATTCGAAACGGCTTGATTTCACGCACTGCATATTCGAAAGGAGCCTCATATAATGAAGCCTCCTGTTCGGACATTTCCCATCCGAAATCGATGATCCACATGTCGCGCGGGCGGCGAGTCACATCCAGCCCATTCCACCACGGACGCAAGACATCGCTGTTCCTTCGACCATTCGGATTGACGGGGGCAGTCAACCACTCGCGCGCGAGGGCTCCAGGTACATCGAACGCTCCTCCCTTCGTGTCTCCCATGAAGGATACTTCGAGATTTTCGACAAGCCTGTGTGCACGCGTGAGATTCGTCGCGCCGGCCGTCAGATCGGCATTGATGTCGTTGAATGGCGTCCCATCGAGACGCGCAGCGCCATCGTCATCCCCAAAGCAAATGAGCGATACACGAACTGCCGCTCCTTCGACAACCCACGGCTCATCACTCCATGCCTCGAAGATTCGGCTGTCGACGACAATCTGATCAAGCACGCGGCGGTTCGCGCCGCCGCGAATGGAATTGGTCGCGACCAATCCGACCCGCTTGGCACGACCGGCCTTGAGGGCCGCCCGAGCTTTCTCGAACCAATACACGACGAGGTCTGCTTCGCGTGAGACGCGACCGTCATAGATTTCGAATAGCTGTTCGACCGCTCCGTCGCCTAGTTCGGCTCGCATCAACTTGCTTCCCAGAAACGGCGGATTGCCGACGATGAACTCCGCCGGTGGCCATTCGGCTTCGACGTAGCGCATTTCCTCCCTCGCCCCGCTTGCGGGGAGAGGGTCGGGGTGAGGGGGCCTCTCCGCCGGGCTCAAGCCAGCGCGCTCAGACTCGCTGAGAGGCCCCCTCACCCTCGCTCCCCCCGATCGGGTCGGGGGTCGCTCGACCTCTCCCCGCGCGCGGGGAGAGGCGGTCGGCGCGATCAGCGCGTCGCGGCATTCGATGGCGTCGAGCTTGCGCAGGATCGGGCTCGGCCGGGCGTAAATGCCGTTGCGCAGGCCCCACTGGATGTCGCCGATCCAGATCGTGGTGCGCGCCAGCTCGGCGGCGAGCGGGTTGATCTCGATGCCGTGCACGATTTCGGGACCGACGCCGAGGCCGCGCGGCGGCAGTCCCATCGCTTCGCATTCCAGCACCGCGCGGTTTTCCAGGTCCTTGACGCCCTGGAGCGCGAGATAGAGAAAGTTTCCCGAGCCGCAGGCGGGATCGAGAATGCGAATCGAAGCAAGCCGATCGAGAAACTTGTCGCGCACGGCAATGGCCGGGGCGCGCGCGCGGCGGGCCGCGTTGGCGGCGTCAAGAACGTCACCGGGGCTTCGCGTCCTCGGCGCGATGGTCGCGGCCTTCTCGGCCAAAGGTTCGATCTGCGCCTTGACCCGCGCCCATTCGTCGCGCAACGGCCGCAAGATCACCGGATCGACGATCATCATGATCTTTTCGGGGTCGGTGTAATGGGCGCCGATCTGCGCGCGCTTGTCCGGATCGAGAAAGCGCTCGAACAGCGTGCCGAAGATGGTCGGGTCGATCTGGCTCCAGTCGAGGCTGGCCGCCGCCTGCAACAAGCCGATGTCTCCCGAATCGAGCGGCAGCGCGCGGCGCCCGTCGAACAGGCCGCCGTTGAAATAGGCGATTTTCTCCAAGCCGAAATCGCCGCCGTGCTCCATGGCCTCAAATAGCTGATCGAAATAGCCCTGGGCGTTTTTCGGCTGTTCGGCGGCGCGCTTGAGCAGCCGCGGAAAAAAGCTTTCCGGCAACAGCTTCACGCTATTGGCAAAGAAACAGAACACAAGCTGATTGACGAAATGCGCGACCTGCTCCCGTGAGCCACGCCCTTCCAGGCGAAGCGCGATAGTCGAGAATTTATCGGCGGCTTCCTTGGTGACGGCCGCGCGGGTCTCGATCGGCCGCAGCTTCTCCGGGTCGAAGAATACCGCGTGGAGAATGTCGAGGTTGTTCGGCTCGGCGAGTTCGTCGAGCGAAAACTCGTAGGTTTTCGGGACCGCATTGGTCCAGGCCGTGCGCACGAGGAAACGGTCGGTGTCGCAGGCCACCTGCAACGGCGGATTTTCGAGCGCCGCGGCATAGCGCACGAGCTGGGTCAGCGCGTCGTCGAGATTGCGTTTCTTCTTCTTGTACTCCCAGGCGAAAAACCCCTTCTTCCAGACATCGGCGAAGCCGTCGCCGCCGCCGGTCTTCGGCGCGCCTTTTTCGAACGTGAACGATTCGCCGGTAGGATCGGCCGAGATAGGATCAGGATGGCCGACCAAAGCGCACAGATCGAGAAAATGCGTCTGCGCGGTGGCGCGCTCGGTCAGCGCGACCGGCTGCCACTTCTTGACGAATTGCTGCGGGGTCATCGCCCGCAGAGGTAGCAGGGATTCGCCGGAGCCAAAATGGCGGGTGGCGGCCGTTGGGTCGCACGCGGCCCACGGCCCCTCACCCGCGCCTTCGGCGCGGCCTGTCCCGGATCGGACG
>Ga0207416_1000602_pt1:57500-58657 | contig 58657 bp, 47 predicted proteins | sample PaiPotPPM11metaG_FD_184107 | JGI IMG/M metagenome (GOLD analysis project Ga0207416, IMG submission 184107) | Iron sulfur acid spring bacterial and archeal communities from Banff, Canada, to study Microbial Dark Matter (Phase II) - Paint Pots PPM... ... | reverse complement strand
ATGAAGTTGGAATCGCTAGTAATCGCAGATCAGCACGCTGCGGTGAATACGTTCCCGGGCCTTGTACACACCGCCCGTCACACCATGGGAGTTGGCTTTACCTGAAGACGGTGCGCTAACCGCAAGGGAGCAGCCGGCCACGGTAGGGTCAGCGACTGGGGTGAAGTCGTAACAAGGTAGCCGTAGGGGAACCTGCGGCTGGATCACCTCCTTTCTAAGGATGATTCTTCAGAGACGCCTCACGCGTTTCTATCGGATCTCTTGGAAACATCAGGGCAGATCGATTTCGGAATCGCAGGATTCCGATTGCGAAATGCCTATTGCAGGACGCCGCCGTCTTCATTTCTCTTTCTTCGCGAACGAGCAGGCCAGGAGTCAGCAATCGGTATTCGGTAATCAGATGTGACTCATGCTTTCTGATTACTGGTTTCCTGATTGCTGACTCCTGGTACGGGCTTGTAGCTCAGTTGGTTAGAGCGCGCGCTTGATAAGCGTGAGGTCGGAAGTTCAAATCTTCCCAGGCCCACCAGCCTTCGCTCGCGCAGCGTAGCGAAGGCTGCCACGCCGTAGCCCCTAAAGTGCGTTTACGCGCGTCTTTGACGCGCTATGGGGCGAAGGCGGGCGCTTGTGGCGCGCGAGCTACGGCTCGGCAAGCCAGCCAAAACGGCAAGCCAGCTAAGTCATCAAAATATGCCGACTGGTGCGGGGCCATAGCTCAGTTGGGAGAGCGCCTGCTTTGCAAGCAGGAGGTCGTCGGTTCGATCCCGTCTGGCTCCACCAGACACGTCGCCGACCACCAGATCTACCGACTGTCATGAGCTGCCGGCGGCAACGCTCTCGTTCGTGAGAAACACAATCAGCGCGCTTCCGACTCTGTCGACGGGCGCGCAAGTTATCTGACATCGTGAAGAGGAGATCGATCCGAGCGCCAGGCGCGGCTGTGAAGCTGCGCGCGGCGCGCTATCTCCAGGCATTTCCAGCGACCCAAGTCTTTCGACCCAAGTCGTTCGACCCAAGTCTTTCGACCGAAGTCGTTGGCGATGCACATGTCGGCAAAGCTTGACCGCAATGCCGTTGGATCGATCTTATGAAGCAAGCTGGTCTTTCTAATCACTGCCCGACCGCAGCGAACTTTGCGTTCGCTGCGGGCCATCGCC
>Ga0207416_1000602_pt1:0-52500 | contig 58657 bp, 47 predicted proteins | sample PaiPotPPM11metaG_FD_184107 | JGI IMG/M metagenome (GOLD analysis project Ga0207416, IMG submission 184107) | Iron sulfur acid spring bacterial and archeal communities from Banff, Canada, to study Microbial Dark Matter (Phase II) - Paint Pots PPM... ... | reverse complement strand
TAGACAAAACGCGCTCGCCGATTGCGGTCTTTGATCACCAAGCGTTTTCACGATACTTTGCTTGCGCCAGCATCACCCCGGGAGGACTTCGGCCCAATGAATCGTCCCACCAACCGCGTCTATAACATCGCCGTCATTCCCGGCGACGGCATCGGCAAGGAAGTCGTGCCCGAAGGCGTGCGCGTGCTCGAAGCCGCGGCGAAGAAATTCGGCTTTGAACTGCGTCAGGATCACTTCGACTTCGCTTCGTATGACTATTACGAGAAGCATCAGCGCATGATGCCGGAGGACTGGAAGGAGAAAATCGGCCGCCACGACGCCATTTTCTTCGGCGCGGTGGGCTGGCCGGCCAAAATCCCGGATCACGTCTCGCTGTGGGGCTCGCTCATTTTGTTCCGCCGCGAGTTCGATCAGTATATCAATCTGCGCCCGGTGCGGCTGATGCCCGGCGTGCCGTCGCCGCTGGCCAATAGGAAGCCCGGCGACATCGATTTCTGGGTGGTGCGGGAAAACACCGAGGGCGAATATTCCGCCATCGGCGGCCGTATGTTCGCCGGCACCGAGCGCGAGGTCGTGGTGCAGGAGACCGTGATGTCGCGCATCGGCGTCGACCGCGTGCTCAAATTCGCCTTCGAGCTGGCGCGCAAGACGCCGAAGAAGCATCTCACCTCCGCCACCAAGTCAAACGGCATCGCCATTACCATGCCGTACTGGGATGAGCGCGTCGAAGCGATGGCGCAGAATTTTCCCGACGTGAAATGGGACAAATATCACATCGATATTCTCACCGCGCTATTTGTGCTCAAGCCCGACAAGTTCAACGTGGTGGTGGGGTCGAACCTGTTTGGCGATATCCTGTCCGACCTCGGGCCAGCTTGCACCGGCACCATCGGCATCGCGCCGTCCGGCAATATCGATCCGGAGCGCCGATTCCCTTCGCTGTTCGAGCCGGTCCATGGCTCGGCGCCGGATATTGCCGGCCGGGGCATCGCCAATCCGATCGGCCAGATCTGGTCCGGCGCGATGATGCTGGAGCATCTCGGCGAGGCCGAAGCCGCCGCCGCGATCGTCAAAGCTATCGAGCGGGTACTGGCCGAACCGAAGCTGCGCACCCGCGATCTCGGCGGCGCCGCCGACACCGTGGCCTGCGGCAAGGCGGTGGCTGAGGCGCTCGGTTGAGGGGCGGATCGCTTTCTAGGCTTTTGCTCCCGTCAGCCATACGGCGTCGGCGGCAAGCTCGGGCCAGCCGATGGCGCGGCTTGAACGGGCGGCGGCATCCGCCGGTTTGAGCGTGGCGTCCCAGCGCGCCGCGGTGATGCGCCGGCCGGAAAATCCGCCGGCTTCCTCCGAGACGAGCCAGGCCGTCGGTGGGCCCATGATCTCCGCGCGCAGCATTTTGTCGCGCGGCCAGCCGGATTGGTCGGCGATCAAAGGCGTGTCGGTCGGTCCGCCCGGCACCAGCACATTGACGGTGATGCCGCTGCCGTCGAGCTCTTTGGCCCATACCGCGGACATCGATTCAAGCGCCGCCTTCGCCGCGCCGTAGGGCAGCACGCGCAGCATCGTGACGTAGCTCGTGGTGTTATTGACGATGCGGCCGAAGCCGCCGCGCTTCATGTCGGGCAAGGCCGCGCGCACCAGCATGACCGGTGCGCGCACGAAGATCGCCATGAAGCCGTCCCAGATTTGCGGCGTCAGCTCATCGATGCCGGGGGCGCGCGCCTCGGCGTCCGGCCGGATGCTCGACATGCCGATCCCGGCATTGTTGACGACCGCCCCGATGGCGCCGAAGCGGGCACGTGTGGCCGCGACAGCGCTTAGGCATCCCGCTTCGCTGCCGAGATCCGCCATGATCGGATGCAGGCGCTCCTTAGCGCTGCGGTGCCGTGCCGAAAGTCGGTCGAGCGCGGTCGCGTCACGATCGACTGCGGCGACGCAGTGCCCGGCGGCGAGCAACGCATCGGTCATCGCGCAGCCGATGCCGCCGGCGGCGCCGGTCAAAAGCACCACGCGGCCGCGCTGGGACGAAGACGTCATCGGCATTCTCCCTAAAATTTCGGCAAACCGCGCGTCACTCCGCCGCTTGCGCCGTCGCGTGCTGGCGCAATTTCGGCATGACCTCTTGAGCCAAAAGCCGCATCGAATCGCGTTCCCACGCCGCGTTCGGGCCGCTCCAGTCCAAACCGGTCATTAGCAGCGTACCAAACGGGCCGACCGTGTCGCGAAAGGCGACGAGCTTGTCGAGCACGGTCTTCGCCGCGCCGTACAGCACGCAGCCTTCGGTAATGACGTCGACCGTCGCTTGGTCGTCCGGCATGTTCGGGTCGGGCTTCATGACTGAAAGTATGCCGACCCGGGACAGCACCTCGCGCATATAGGTATAGAAATAACGATTCGATCCTTGCGCGCTGAAGACGCGATCGCGCGCTTCCGTGTCACTCGGCGCCACCATGACGTTGCGCGCCACGCGCCAGTTCTCGCTCCGCGCGGTTCTGCCCGCTTCCGCGCACGCTTTGCTATAGCTCTCCCAGTGGGTCGCGACGGCGTTGGCCGGCATATTATTGCCGGACAAAATGCCCCAGCCCTGCTGCCCGGCGACGCGCGCGGTCGGCGAGTTGCGGCTACTGACCGACATCGTGATCGGCGGGCCCGATTTCTGGAATGGTTTCGGCATGGTGCCGATGCCGAGTTCCGGAATAATCGCGTCCTTGAGATGGACCGCCCGAAATTCTCCTGGGAGATCGTACGGTGGATCCTGCGACCAGATGCGTTGAATCGTCTTGATCGATTCCATCGTCTTACGCGCGCGTACACCGCGATCGGCATTGCCGAACAACTCGAAATCGGACAATAGCCCGCCCGGGCCGATGCCGAGCATGAAGCGGCCGCGGCTCATGTGGTCGAACTGCGCGACCTCCGCCGCAACCGTTACCGGATCGTGGTTCGGCAGGCAGATTACTCCCGTGCCGAAGCGCAAGTTCTTGGTGCGAGGCAGCAAGCTCGCCATGAACATCAGCGGCGAGGGAATGGGTTCGCTCGACGCCGAGAAATGCTCGCCAAGCCATAATTCGTCAAAGCCGAGCGTGTCGGCGTATAGCGACTTCTCCTCGTCTTCGGCGAGCGTGTCGGTAAACGAGCGCGCCGGCGGATGCACCGGCATCATGAACATTCCGAGACGCATTTCAATCTCCTCCGCCTCCTTCTCCCTCCCCACAAGGGTGAGGGGAAGGATATCTCCCTCACGCCGCGACGGTGTCGGGGTCGCGCGCCGGCACCAACTCTCGAAGTTGCGGCGCCACCTCCTCCATGAACAGCCGCATCGAGCGAAACACTTTCTCGCGAGTCGCCCAGTTCTTTCCGGTCACAATCAACAGCGTGCCGAATCCACCGGCGCTCTCGTAAAATTCCCGAAGCTGCCGCGCCACCGCAGGCGGATCGCCGATGTAATAGAGGCCAGCCTCGGCAAGCTGGTCGAAGGTAACCTTGTCTTCCGCAAGCGACAGGCCGTAGCTCGCGTTGATGAGGCGGATGAAGCCGCGCTGTTTCTGATAACCGAGTTCATAGGTGAAAGCCGGCCGCAGATCGTCCATGGCTTCGCGCCGGGAGTCGGCGAGATAAACGTAGCGTGCGACAGTGAGATTACTCAGCGGCATGGTCCGGCCCGCGGCCTTGGCGGCGCGCGCATATCGATCGGCCTTCTTGCGGAGCGTGCCGGCGGATTCGATCTGTGCCGTCAGCAGCGTGTAACCGCGTGCAGCGGCAAGCTCGATCATCGCCGGCGTGTCGGTCGCCGTCGCCATCGGCATATGCGGCGCGTGCAGCGGCCGCGGCGTCGCGACGATGCCTTTGCCGCGCCAGTGCTTGCTGTCCCAGTCGAACGGCTCCTTCGCAGTCCAGCACTTCAAGATCAGATCGAGGGATTCGCGCAAGCGCTCATGGCGGTCTTCGTAGGACAAGCCGCGCTCATCGGAGAACAGCGGGCTCGGAAAGCCGGAGCCGAAGCCGAAGATAAAGCGGCCGCCGCCGATGACGTGATCGGCGACCGCGGCCTGGATCGCGATGTCGACCGGATGATGCAGGTGAATGAGCTTGACCGCAGCCCCCATGCGGATGCGCTGGGTCAGTGCTGCGGCCTTGCACATCAACAGTTCCGGCACCGGCAGCGTGTCTATCTTGTCGATATAGACCGGTTCGCCGTGGTGCTCGCTGATATAGACGTCGCGAAAGCCGAGCTGGTCGGCAAGCACGATCTCGGCGAGGTCTTCTTCGTAAGTCTGGGCTGCGGTGGTATGCGGACGAAAACCGTTTGAGAAAAGGCCGAATTCCATGTCCATTCCTTGAGTTTTGCGGCGGCACGTTACGATCCTTGCCGCAGCTTGACAACGTTCGCGGGCGGCACGGGCGTGCTAGGCTTGCCCACTTCCAGAAGACTTGGCAGGCCCGCGCCTGCCCAATGACCGCTGTGTTTATACTTAGCGGTGCTTTTCATCCGGACGAAAGGATTTGGCGGTGAACATCGCAGCGCACCGATCCTGAGGAGGTACAACCTTGCAGAGTTCAATCACACGCTACCGGGAAAGCCCGGCCCTTGTGCGTTTGGCCCGGGTTACGAGCGCGGTCGAAAGTGGATTTATCGCCGCGGGCATCACGATCTGTTTCGTTGCCACCGTTGAGACTTTGGCCACCCTGCTGGGCTGGATCAGCTCGCTGTAAATCCCATAGGTCTTCCGGTCGCGGCGAAAGCCTTGGCTTCGCGCCGCGATTGTCGGCTATCTTCGGCCGCAAACCCAGGAAGACTTGATGTCCGGCCTGCGTATCTATGGTGTCGCCCGCACCCGCGCGTTTCGCGCGCTGTGGGTGGCGGAAGAGCTTGGGCTCGATTACCAGCATCTGCCGATCGAAATCGGCGCTGCCGGCGCCCGCACGCCGGAATTTTTAGCGCTTAATCCGAACGGGCGGTTGCCGGTCATCGTCGACGACGACTTTGTACTGTTCGAGTCGCTGGCGATCACGCTCTACCTCGCCAAGAAGCATGCCCCCGGCAAGCTATATCCGGCCACGCCCGAAGGCGAGGCGCGCGCCTGGCAATGGAGCTTCTGGGCGATCGCCGAGGTCGATCGCGGCGTCAATATCTGGTCGCTGCATGCGGTGCGGCTGCCCCCGGCCGAGCGCAACTCAGCCTTGCGCGAGGAGGCGCTCAAAGTCTTGGCGGCGCCGTTCAAGACGCTCGACACCGCCGTCGCCAAGCAACCTTATCTCCTCGGCGAGCGCTTCACGGTGGCCGATCTCAACGTTGCCGCCGTCATCAGCCGCGCCATCGACATGGATCTCGCCGCGGTGCCGAATCTCAGATCCTGGCTCGTCCGCTGTCTCGACCGGCCGGGCGCGCGTGCGGCGCTTAAGCTGAAAACCAAGTCCGACGATGAGACGCCGGCGGAAGTGACCCGGCGCATTGCACGGATCAACCGCCTATGAATTCGCGTCCGTTCAATCCCAGTCAGGCGCTTAACGAAGCGGTCGCCTTGCAACGGCAAGGCCAGCTGCGTGAGGCCGAGAAAATCTATAGCCGCGTGCTCAAGGCGGTGCCGGACAATTTCGACGCGCTTAATCTGCTCGGCGCGGTCAAGCTGCAGCAGGGCCGGGTCGGCGAAGCGCAGCGGGTGCTGGGCGCGGCGGTCAAAGCCAATCCACGTTCGCCGCACGCGTGGAGCAATCTCGGCCAAGCGCTGCATGCGCTCAAGCGCGCACCGGAAGCACTCGAATGCCTCGATAGAGCGCGGACGTTGGCGCCGGACGACATCGGTGTTCTCAACCAGCATGCCAATGTGCTCGTCACTCTCGCTCGTCCGGTCGAGGCGCTCGCCGAATTCCAGCAGGTTCTGGCGCGCGTGCCGAACCACGTAGAGGCGCGCCTCAATAGCGGTCTTGCGCGGGCCATGCTCGGGATTCCGGAACAGGCATTAGTCGACTTCGACGCGGCGCTGCAGCTGGCGCCCGGCCATCCGGCGGTGCATTACAACCGCGGCGTCGCCTTGATTAAGCTCGGGCGTTTCGTCGAAGCGGTCGAGGCCAACGATCGCGCGCTCGCCACCGCGCCGGAACACGTGACCGCATGGCTCAACCGCGGCAAGGCGCTGATGCAGCTCAAACGCGTCGACGAGGCCATCGCCAGCTACGACGCGGCGCTCGCCATCCGCAAGGATTACGCCGACGCGCATTTCAACAAGGCGCTGGCCTTGCTTACGCGCGGCGCCTACGCCTCAGGCTTCGAGGAATACGAATGGCGCTGGCGGCGCACCGGCATGCCGCCGCAGAAGAGCCGCGGCAAGCCGTTGTGGCTCGGCGAATATTCCTTGGCGCGCAAGACCATTCTGCTCCACGCCGAGCAGGGGCTCGGCGACACCATCCAGTTTGCGCGTTACGCGCCGCTCCTCGCTCAACGCGGCGCCAAGGTGGCGCTCGAAGCACAAGCCGAATTGAAAACGCTGCTAAGCCGGCTCGACGGCGTCGCCGCGGTCATCGCTCCTGGCGAAGAGGCGCCACCGTTCGACGTGCATTGCCCGCTGGGCAGCCTGCCGCTCGCCTTGCGAACCGAACCGGACACGGTGCCGGCGCAGATTCCCAATCTTGCGGCCGAGGCGGCGCGCATCGCGAAATGGTCGGAGCGGCTAAATGCGCTGCCACACCCGCGCATCGCCATCGCCTGGTCGGGCAATCCCAATCACGATAACGACCGCAATCGCTCGATTGCCTTTGCGCGTCTGTCGCCGTTGTTCGCCGTTCCGGCGAGTTTCATCGGTATCCAGCGCGATGTGCGCAGCGAGGACGCCGCGCCGCTCGCCGGCGAGAAACGCCTGATGCCTATCGGCGGCGAATTGGACGACTTCAGCGATACCGCGGCGGTGTTGACGCTGTGCGATCTGGTCATCGCCGTGGATACCGCCGCCGCGCATCTTGCCGGCGCCATGGGCCGCCCAATTTGGCTGCTCCTGCCATTCGCACCGGATTGGCGCTGGACCCGCGAGGGCGAAACAACGCCCTGGTATCCGACGGCGCGGCTGTTCCGCCAGACTTCGCTCGGCGATTGGGACGGCGTCATCGCGCGGGTGACAGAGGAGCTTCAGAGCTTTGCCTCATCCCTGTCACTCTGAGGTGGCCGCGCAGCGGTTCTCGAACGGCGACGGCCCGAGCCCTCCATCCTTCCAGGCTTGCGGAGCTTGTCATCGGGCCGGCCACTTCGGACCGGGCCCGTTGGCTCGCGCCTCAGGATGACGGATTACTTATCTCCCATGCTCCCAGAGACTTTCGAGGCGGTGACGGAATGATTTCGGCCGCTCGGCGAATAGCCGGTGCGCGATGCGCGCGGCGCGATGCGCCAGTCCTCCCGAGCGTTCGGCGATGGCCGGCGTCAGGCGCGAACGCCAATGCGCCAGCGGCTGATGCGGTTCGGTGAGCCGCTTGAGCACTTCGAGGTCCTGACATTGGCCGAGGCGCCCGCGCAACCGTTCTGCCTCATCGGTCCACATGCGGCCAAAGCGTGGCCACAGCGGCTCGATCAGCTCCATCTGGTAGCGCAGATCGACGACGCGCTGGCGCAGCCCGTGCAGCTCCTCGCCGGTCGCCTGCGACCAGTCGGGCGGAATCGCCTTGCGCGCGCTGCGATAGCCCGCGGTCAATTGCGCCGCGATGGAGGAAAAGTCGAACGGATCGAGCGGCCACAGCTCGACCGCCGCCGCTGCGGTATCGAGCCAGGCGACGATGCGGTCGCGCAGTTCCGGCGTCAGCACCGCCTGCTCTTCGCTGCCGCGCAGCGCTTCGATGCGGCCGCGGATGGTGGCCGTCGAGCGCGCCGACAGCACCAGGCCCTTGTCGAGGAGATCGTCGAAAGCGTTGAGCGCGGCGGCGCCGTCGCGCGCATGCGCAAGCGAGCGAGCGTGATCGCGCGCTTCGTGCCGCCAGCGCTGGGCATCTGGGATAAAAGGCGCCAGGAGCCGCATCAGGGCGCGCCATTCCTTCATGGCGCGGCGAAAATCGTGCACGGCGTCTTGGCTGGAGCGCTCCGGATCGAGCAGCGCGGCGCGCGCCCGCCCCAAAACCCCGGCCGCCAGCGCGCGCACGACCGGTCCGATCGCCGCATTCGGCCGCAAGGCAGGTTTATCGCCCATTGCCGTTTCTAGGGGGGAGTGCATGACTGCCCGATGAGGCCCGATATGACATTATGACGAATTATTGCGCCCGCCGCACTTCCCTTCTGTAGGGCCGCTTGCTACATGAACCCTCGACAAATCAGACGGTTGACGCGGGGTGGAGCAGCCCGGTAGCTCGTCAGGCTCATAACCTGAAGGTCGTAGGTTCAAATCCTACCCCCGCAACCAAACTCAAAAGGGCCCTGTGGGGGCCCTTTTGCTTTCTGTGGGGCTTCGGTTGATGGTCCGGACTACGCAGCCTCCCCGGCTGGGCAGGAATCATCCAAACCGAATGGAATTTACGCCGCCGCCTGCGTGAGGCGATCCATCTCGCGTTGCACGAGCTGCCGGTACAGGCCGTCGCGGCGCACCAGCTGATCCGGCGGCCCATCCTGCATGACGCGACCGGCTTGCAACACGACGACGCGGTCGAAATTGCGCACCGTGGAGAGCCGGTGCGCGATGGCGACGACGGTTCGCCCTTTCATCAGCCGGCCCAAGGCTTCGCGGATCGCTTCCTCGGATTCGCTGTCGAGCGCGGAGGTGGCCTCGTCGAGGAGGAGGAGTGGCGCGTCTTTGAGGAATGCCCGCGCAATGGCGATGCGTTGGCGTTGGCCGCCCGAGAGTTTCACGCCGCGCTCGCCGACAATGGTTTGCATTCCCTGCGGCAGTTCTTCGATGAAATCGCAGCGCGCCGCAAAGGCTGCTTCCATCACTTCGTCGTCGGTCGCTTCGGGGCGGCCGTAACGGATATTGTCCATCACCGGGCGGTGAAACATCGAAATGTCTTGCGGCACGACGCCGATCGCCTCTCGGAGACTCTCCTGCGTGACGCGCGCTACATCCTGTCCGTCGATCAGAATGCATCCGGCCTGCACGTCGTAGAAGCGTTGCAATAGCGCGAACAAAGTCGATTTGCCGCCGCCGGAACGGCCGACGAGGCCGACCCGCTCGCCCGGGCGAAAGGTGAGATTGAAATCCCGGAAGATTTGGCGGCCATCGGGATAGCCGAAATCGACGTGCTCGAATTTCACGCTGGCGCCGCGCCGGACGAGCGGCTCCGCCTGCGGATGGTCGCACAGTTCATGCGGCACGAGCAGCGTCGCCACCGCTTCGGCGAGCCGCGCAATATGCTGAGTGATGTCGACCAGCGCCACGGCAAGGTCGCGCGTCGCACTTAACACCGAAAGCGACAGCGTACAGGCGAGTACGACGTCGCCCGTTGTGGCCTGGCCTTGCTCCCACAACATGATCGCCCAAGCGACGAGACCGAGCGTAAGCACAATCGTCACTACGGCATGAAGGACACGTAGCTTTTCGAGATAAAGCAGGCTCTTGCGCCGCGCGTTAATCTCGCGATTAACGGTGGTATCGAAGCGGCGATGCTCGCGCAGGAAGCCGCCGAACGCGCGCACCAGCGGCATATTGTTCACGACGTCGACCATTTCGCCGTCCACGGCCGCCGCTTTTCGCGCGAAGTCGTGATGCAGCGGCCGGCCCGCGGCGGCCAGGCGGAACATCACGCAAACCATGATGCCGGCGATAAGTGCGAGCGCCCCCGCCATCGGCAGACTGATCGTGCACACCAACGCGATCGCCGCGAGCGTGGCCGCGCAGGGCGGCAGCACATTCCAGATGAGCATGTTTTCGGCGGTGAACACCGCGTTCGAAGTAGCGGTGACGCGGCTCGTGAGCATGCCAGGAAGCCGGTCGGCGAAGTAGGCCGGCGAATGTCCCATCAGGTGGCGGAACAGATCGCGCCGCAGGTCGCCGCTGACGCCGACGAAGGCGTAATTGGCGATCCAGCTGGCGACGCGCCACAGCAGATTATCGGCGGCGATCAGCGAGCCGAGGAGGAGAAACGCCGTCCACACGGCGGCGTTGGCGCCGCTTGAGAGCGTATCGACCAGGAATTTGACGCCATATTGCGTTCCCACCGAACAGGCGACCGCGCCGATAACCGCGGTGAGAATGACCGCATGCGACAGCGGCCGTAACCGGATGTATCGGTAGATGAAGCCGAGGGGGGCACTGGCATAACGCGTGAGTTCGGCCATGCGAGTTTCGGTCTCCGCCGGTAAGTGCTGATCCTCCCCACACGCCTTTCGTGGCACGTCTTATTTTGGCAGACGCCGTAGACTGAACGAGTGACTCCACGTCATGTTCCGCGTACCGCCTCGGGCGAATATCAATTTCGGCGACCATTCGTTACGCTGACCGCCAGGTACACCCCCGCTCATTTCTGGCCTTTGATGTTTACGCCACAGGACGCAAAAAGTTCCACGTCCCTCGCAAAATTAAGTTTCCTCCACGATTTGAAATATTTCGCGCCTGCAACGTTGTCGCTAGTCGCCGGGTGAGGAACTTTCAATAACAACAAGGGTATTTCTATGCACATCGCACAGGTTGCGCCGCTGACCGAAGCTATCCCGCCCAAGCTCTATGGCGGCACCGAGCGGGTGGTGTCCTGGCTCACGGAGGAGCTGATCGCGCTCGGTCACGATGTGACGCTGTTCGCCAGCGGCGATTCGGTGACATCCGCGCGGTTGGAGGCGGTTTGGCCCCGGGCCTTACGGCTCGACGGCGCGGTGCGCGACCCCAACGCGCTGCATATGATGATGCTGGAGCGCGTCTATCGGTCCGCGTCCGACTTCGATTTCCTGCACTGCCATCTCGACTATTATCCGTTTTCGCTGTTGACGCGGCAGGCGACGCCGTTTGTGACGACGCTGCACGGTCGGCTCGACCTGCCGGAGCATCAGCCCGTGTTCGACACTTTTTCGTCGGTGCCGGTCGTATCGATCTCGAATTCGCAACGGCGGCCATTGCCGCAGGCGAACTGGGTACGCACCGTCTATCACGGGCTCCCGGTGCGGCTTCTGGTGCCAAAACCCGTCAAGCCTTCCTATTTCGCATTTCTCGGCCGCATTGCGCCGGAAAAGGGCGTCGACCGCGCCATCCGCATTGCGCAACATTGCGGCGTGCCGCTCAAGGTCGCTGCCAAGGTCGACAAGGCCGACCAGGATTATTACGACGAGCAAATCGCGCCGATGATGAAATCGGCTAATGTCGAATTTATCGGTGAGATCGCGGATAAGGATAAATCGGAATTCTTGAGCGGCGCTACGGTGCTGTTGGTCCCGATCGATTGGCCGGAGCCGTTCGGCCTGGTCATGATCGAGGCCATGGCTTGCGGCACGCCGGTCATCGCGTTCAATCGCGGCTCGGTGCCTGAAATCGTCGACGACGGCGTCACCGGATTTGTCGTCGAGGATATCAACGGCGCCATCGGCGCCGTCGACCGGCTCGGACATTTGTCGCGCGCAAAAATCCGGCGCCGGTTCGAGGAGCGTTTCACTGCGCGCCGCATGGCGCAGGATTATCTTGCCGTCTATCGCAGCCTCTCGGCCGCAGCGGCGCCGCACTTACGGCTCGTCGCCGACGACGCGCCGGCGCTGTAGTTACTCTCCTTCTTCCTCCGGTCGCGTCTCCGGCATCAGGAACCACAGCGCGGTCAAACCGACAAAGGCGATTGCGGCTAAGGTCGCGAAGGCCCAAGGGCTGCCGAAGCGGTCGGTAACGTAGCCGGCGAGCGTCGTGCTCAGCGACGCCCCGATGCCGGTCGAGGTGCCGAGGATGCCTTGGCCGAGATTGAAGTGGCCAGTGCCGCGTGTGAGGTCAGCGACCACCAGCGGCACCATCACCGCAAACACGGCGGCGGTTACGCCGTCGAGCAGTTGCACGGCAAGGAGCAGCGACGGACTGCTTACCCCGGCGAAGAGGAGCCCGCGGATCGGCAGTGCGGCAAAACCGATCAGCAGCAACGGCCGGCGTCCCCAGATTTGCGCGCGCCTGCCGACCCACGGCGACAGTGCCGCGACGACGAGCTGCGGCACCACGATGCAGGCCGCGATGATCACCGTCGCCCAATGTGCCGAGCGCATGGTGACGGCGCTGCCGATCAACGGCAGCATGGCGGAATTGGCGAGGTGAAACAGCAACAGACAGCCGGCGAAGATAAGGAGCGGCCGATTGTGCATCAGCGCACCGGGCTTAGTGGGCGGTTTGTCGACTTTTCGGCGCGGCGGCGCGCCGTGTGCCCGCTCGGGATCGATCTCGCTTTCGGAGATCGAGCGCAGCGCCATCAACGCAGGTACCAGCAGCAGCACCGTGACGATAAAAACGGCGCGCGCGGAAAGCAAATAACCGCATGCGCCCATGGCGGCGGCCGCCAAGCCGTTGCCCACCGAAGCAAAGCGCGCATTACGTCCGAACCGCTCGCCGATCGCGGCGTGACCGACAAGACCGAGGCTGATCGCCGCCATAGCCGGGCCGAGCATGCAGCTCGCCAATGCGTGCAGCACCGATCCCGCCAACACGACCGGAAATATCGGCAGCGCCGCGTAGGTCAGGGCGCTCACGCAGATCGCCGCTATCGAAATGCCGGCGACGAAGCGCTCGGAGCGCGCGGCATCAACCAGCGCACCCCCCGGCATTTGCCCGACGAGCGAAACGAAACCCGCAGCCGACAGGATGAGCCCGATGTCGATCTGGGTCCAGTGCTGCGCAGTGAGATAAACCGAGACGAACGGCCCGAATCCGGTCTGTACGTCGGCGACGAAAAAAATGAACCAATCGAGCCCGCGCAGGCTGCGCTGCGACGGCGCCAGCGGCGCCTCGGTGCCCTCGGGCCGTCCGCCGGCTGAGGTGGATGCAGCTTCACTCGCGCCCTGCGGATTCGGCCGGTGGCGTGAGCGGCGTAACGGATTTATGTGCAGGATACCTCTCCAGCGGTCGTTTCAAGTGGCGCCCGATCTTTTCCGAAAACCTTGCCGCCCGGACTTAAAATGTCCGAGGGCAAGTATTTCGGCATCATGCGCCGCTATTCGGGCAGTGGCTCGAGCTTGCCGAGCGCACCGAGGACGACGACGGGCTTCCCCTCCTGATATTCGGGCGCGGCCTTCACCTGGTCGCGCGTGAGTTCGAGCGTGATCTTTGCATCGGACTGGCCCGGTGGCGGAAAATGCAGTGCGTTCCAATCGACCGCGATCTTGCGGCTGCCGACACCAAGGAAGCCGCCGAAATCGACGATCGCGGCGCGCACCTGGCCGCTGCGGTCGACAATCACGTCGGCGATGTGGCCCATATTCTCATTTGCAGCGCTGAGGACTTCGCGGCCGAGGATGCCCTCGACTTCGTGATTGTTGAGGATAGTCTCCGAAGGCGGAACAGTCGGAGTCGGCGCCGGCGGTGCCGACGGTTGATTGCTCGCTGCGGGCGGCGGGGCGTTTTCGGCAAATACCATGCCGAGTGCGCAAATCAGCGACCAAGCTAGCGACAAGGCCGCGACTGCTGTGGTTATTTTTGCGATCTTTTTGCCGCGCATGATGGTTCCAGGATGTTGGTTCCAGCCATTTCCGGGACCTTGTCGATGGAACTCACACCACTAAGCCGAGGAGGCTGTGCTTGTTCCATGCCGGCCGGTTTCCCGCGGTGCTGCCGGCAGAAATTCGTAGAAGTTTCTACGATCAGGACGAAAACACGATGGAAACCCGGAGATCGCCGCTGATCCGGGTCGTATCGAGCGAAACCGTGTCGCCGTGGCGGCGCACGCGCAGATCGACGCTCGATGCCGAAAGCCGCAAATCGCGCAATGTCACTTCGTCCAGGAACTCCGGCAGCCGCGGATTGCGCAGCCGGATTTCGCCGTTGAACGGATCGAATTCCAGCCCAAGCGAGGCTTCGAGCAGCGTGAACGGGGTCGCGCTGGCCCAGGCCTGCGGCGCGCAGGCGACCGGATAAAGCGTCGGGCCCTGACCACGCTGGCGTTGGAAGCCGCAGAACAACTCCGGCAGGCGGCGGTGATCCATATAAGTCGCCGCGCTGAACAGGCCGCCGAACAGCGTGTCGATCGCCGGCTTGCACTGGTAGCGCGCGAGACCGAGCGCGATCAGCGCATTGTCGTGCGGCCAGATCGAGCCGTTATGGTACGACAGCGGATTAAAGCGTGCTGCGTCTTTCGCCACCGTTCGGATGCCCCAGCCCGAGAAGAATCTCGGCTGCAACAATTCCTTGGCCACGCGCTTGGCGCGGTCGGCGGCGGCGATGCCGGTGAATAGCACTTGGCCGGCGTTCGACGTGCGCACGCGGCACGGTTTCTTCGCCCCGTCGAGCGCCAACGCGTAAGTCTCGAGTTCGGGACACCAGAATGCGGCCTCGAAACGTTCGGCGAGGCGGCTTGCTTCGGCATCGAGTCGTTGCGCTGCGGCGTCGCGCTTGAGCCGCCGCGCGCACCGCGCCGCCATGCGCTTGGCGGCATAGACATAACCTTGCACTTCGACGAGCGCGATCTGGCCTTCGGCGAGGCGTCCGTCGGCATGGAAGATGGCGTCATGCGAATCTTTCCAGCCCTGATTGGCGAGGCCTTGTTCGCTGGCGCGCTCATATTCGATGAAGCCGTCACCGTCGGGATCGCCAGGTCCGTCGATCCAGGCCAAGGCCGCTTCGATATTCGGCCACAGTTCGACGATGGTTTGCGTGTCGCCGGTGCGCTCCAGATAAAGTCCGGCGAGCAGAACGAATAGCGGTGTCGCATCGACGCTGCCGTAATACAGGCCGAACGGCACTTCACGCAGCGCCGCCATTTCGCCGCCGCGCATTTCGTGCAGGATTTTCCCCGGTTGCGCATCGGCGAGCGGATCCGTGGTCTTGGCCTGATAGGCTGCCAAACGGCGCAACACGCCGCGCGCCACTTCCGGCGACCACCACAACATCTGCAATGCCGTGATCAGCCCGTCGCGGCCGAACGTGGTCGAGTACCAGGGAATGCCGGCGTAAGGGTAGCGGCCTTGCGGCGTGTCCGTCATCAGCATTTCCAGGTCGGCCGCCGAACGGCACAAGACCTCGTTGAAACGTTCGTTCGAGGTTTGGACCGAGGTCCGCTCGCGCGTCGACTCCCGCATTTCCCGGCGCGCCGCAATGAGACTGCGCAGGAACGGCAACGGCAGCGTGTCCGTCCGCTCGCAACTTACAGCGACGAAAAGCGGACGCATCTCGCCGGGTTCGAGATGAAGCTCATACACCGCGGTGTCTGTCGTAAGTCGGTCCGGTGGCGGATCGAAGTTGAGTGCGGTACGCCGCACTTTGCCGTCCAAGCCGTTATAGGCCAGCAGCACCCGATCGTCGCCGTGAAGTCTTGCCGTCGCGGTGCCGCGCCGGTCGCGGTGCGTACCGCGCACCTCGAACAGATCGGCAAAATCGTTCTCGAAGCGGATCGACAGGCGGAGGTCGATCGCCTGATCGCCGTAATTGCGCACGCCGAGCCGCTGATAGGCCGTATCGCGCCAGAGAAAGATGGTGCGCAGGATGTGAACCCTGTCTTTCTCCATGACGATGTGCTGACCGTCCATCAAATCAGGATTGGTCAGATCGACGAAGAACGCTGAATTATCGTCGCGCAGATTCGAGCCGAGGAGAAGCGGCGGCCCATCGTTGACCAACAATTTCAGGCGCGACAAATGCCGCGTGTCCTGATGGAATAGACCGCTGGAATCCCCGGATGTGCCGCCGATATCGCCGCGGCTGTCGAGGACGATGAACGTGTCGCCGTATTTGAGCGTGCGCGGCGGCCGGCTCGGCTGTGTCGCGGTGATGGCGAACGCCGCCTCGGACGGCGCGGCGCCGGGAAGCGGCGCGGCCGTCCTTGCCGCGATTTTAGCAATATTCGGCTTTGCCGCCGGTTGGACGGACATCGCTTGAGGTTTAGCGGTAACCGCCATCGCTATTTTGGCTCATGGTCTGATGCTGCCGTGGATGACGTCGACGACACGCATCATGATTGGATCGACGACCACCACATCGTCCGCCACCATGGCGTATTTGAGGAACATCGCGTCATCGATCCCCGCCCGGTCGGGCAGCTCGGCGAGCTGGACCGAGCCGGACACCGGTGCGCCCACGATGGGTTCGATCCGCGTGGTAGAGGCGCGCGCCCGTTGCTGCACCACGGCATTATAGATCGCGCTCTTCTGCATCGGCGTCAGCCCCAGTTTCTGGGTCACCGCGCCGCGCGAAGTGACCGCTTCGTCCACACTCAGGCTTTGCGCAAAAGCGCCCGCGCTGCCGACAAAAATGGCAACAACGACGAAAGGCGAAAGCCAGGCCCGGCCGCGCATGCAACGCTCCAATGCCAATAAAGATGACCACCGCCCTGGAGGAACGCGCGACGACCGCAATCGGTTCAATATGATTTTGTTGCATCGCACCTTAATGCTGCCGCTCGGGTTGCGCGCGGTTTTGCTGTGATAAATGGCCATGGAACGCGAAAAATTCCATGATACACTCGTAAATTGTCACGAAATATTCTAAGTTTTGCCGAGAAATAAAAACTTCTCAGGGATGGAAGCCATGTCGGCAACAACCACGGTGGTCAAATCCGGGGCCTCGGCGGCGCAGGCGACGCGCTGGCGGCAGCTCATCTGCGCCATCCTTTGCATGGTGCTCATCGCCAATCTGCAATACGGTTGGACGCTATTCGTCAATCCGATCAACAAGGCGCATGGTTGGTCGATCGCGGCGATTCAACTCGCGTTTAGCATTTTCATCGCCCTTGAAACTTGGCTCACGCCGATCGAGGGCTGGATCGTCGACACGCTGGGTGCGCGGCGCGGGCCGAAGCTGATGGTCGCCTTCGGCGGTATTTTGGTCGGCGCCGGCTGGGTCATCGATGCCTATGCCGACTCGCTGGAAATGCTCTACTTCGGCGCTGTTGTATTAGGTATCGGTGGTGGTGCCATATATGCGACCTGCGTCGGCATGGCGGTCAAGTGGTTCCCGGATCGGCGCGGCCTCGCGGTCGGCCTGACCGCGGCGGGTTATGGCGCGGGCGCGGCGCTCACCGTCATCCCGATCCGGTATGTGATTGCGAATTTTGGCTATAACTCTGCGTTCCTCTGGTTCGGCGTCGTGCAGGGCGGTGTCGTTTTTCTGCTGGCATTTTTGCTGCGCGGGCCGGAACCGGGCGAGATGGCGTCCGCGCCGGCGGCGAAGGTTGCGCAGTCGGCAAAGAGTTCCTCGCCGCGCGAAGTGCTGATGTCGCCGGTGTTCTGGCTGCTCTACATCATGTTCGTGATGGTGTCGGCGTCGGGTCTGATGGCGACGGCGCAGATCGCGCCGATCGCGGCCGACTTCAACGTCGGCAATCAGATCGCGTTCTGGGGCGCGACCACGCTGACGGCAGCGCTGATCATCGACAATATCGCCAATGGTACGGCACGTCCGCTGTTCGGCTGGATTTCCGACAATATCGGGCGCGAAACCACCATGGCGATCGCCTTCGGCCTCGGCGGCGTTGCCTATTGGCTGCTGGTGGAGCTTGGCACCGCACCCTGGGCTTTCGTGCTTTTCGCCGCCCTGATCTTCCTGACCTGGGGCGAAATCTTCAGCCTGTTCCCGTCCACCTGCACTGACACCTTCGGGCCGAAATTCGCCACGGTGAATCTTGGCCTGCTTTACACCGCCAAGGGGGCGTCCGCCTTCCTGGTGCCGGTCGCCAACCTCATCAAGGACGCAACAGGCGGCTGGCACATGGTTTTCGTCGTCACCGCGATCATGAATTTCGTGGTCGTGGCTTTGGCGCTGTTCGTGCTCAAGCCGATGCGATCGAAGATGATGGCGCAGTGTTGAAGCCGGTTGCGGTCAAATCGGTTTGCGCATGGCGGGTGCGGGAGTCATCCCGCGCCCGCATTTTTGCAGGGCGTTACCGAGTTTCCCTATCTCTTAGAGGCCGGCAACGATCGGAAAATTGCGACATTGCCGCTCTGGCATAATGTATTACAGTGCGCTATGAGTGCCGCTCAACGCGGCCCCAGAAGATGTCAACAGACCGCGTCCGGTAAGGGTTTGAGAGCGTCTTTTAAGGGTAGCGCGAGCGTCGTCGATGTCTTCCCCTGTGCATGGTTTTTCCGCCGCCAAAAGCGCCGCGAGCGCTGGCGAGGCCGACACGATTAGGCGGCCGCGGCTGGAGCCGATCGACACTTCCTTCAGCTTCAAAAACAAAGCCTATGCCGCGCTGAAGTCCGTCATTGTCGGCATGGACGTCTATGGCAGCCGCAGCGATATCCGGCTGGATGAGCGGTCTCTCGCGCAAGACTTCGGCATCAGCCGCACGCCGGTGCGCGAGGCGATGGCGCAGCTCGAGCGCGAAGGTTTTGTCCGTTCGATACCGCGCCGTGGCGTCTATGTGGTGCGCAAAACCAAGCGCGAGGTCATCGAACTGATTGCCGCCTGGGCCGCGCTCGAAAGCATGGCGGCACGGTTGATCACGGAAAACGCCAGCGACGACGAGATCGCCTCTTTGCGCAAAATGTTTGCCACTTTCGAAAACGGCGAGGTGCGGGCGCATCTCGACGAATATTCGGAAGTGAATATCGAGTTCCACCAGACCATCATCCGCCTAAGCCGCAACAGCGTGCTGATGGCGTTGGCCGAAAATCTTTTCACCCATATGCGGATGATCCGCAGAAAGACGATCGGCGAGAAGGACCGCGTGGATCGCTCGATCCGCGATCATATTCACATCATTGCGGCATTGGAGGCGCGCGATACCGTGCGCGCCGAGACGCTGGTGCGCGATCACGCGCTCGGTCTTGCCGACCACGTTGCGAAATACGCGGATTATTTGGACTGAATGGAGGGAGAGCTCCCATGGCAGATGCAGCAGTAAAGGCGAAAGCGCCGGGAGCCACCGACGCGGTGGAACAGGAGCTGACGGACGGCTTTCATCTCGTCATCGAAGCGCTCAAGCTCAACGGCATCGCCACGATCTACGGCGTGCCTGGCATCCCGATTACCGACTTCGGCCGCATGGCGCAGGCCGAGGGCATCCGCGTCCTCTCCTTCCGGCACGAGCAGAATGCCGGCTATGCCGCCGCCATCGCCGGCTTCCTCACCAAGAAGCCCGGTATCTGCCTCACGGTGTCGGCGCCCGGCTTCCTCAACGGCCTCACCGCGCTGGCCCACGCCACCACCAACTGCTTTCCGATGATCCTGATCTCGGGCTCGTCCGAGCGCGAGATTGTCGATTTGCAGCAGGGCGATTACGAGGAGATGGACCAGCTCGCCATGGCCAAGCCGCTGTGCAAGGCGGCATATCGAATCCTCCATGCGCAGGACATCGGCATCGGCGTCGCGCGCGCCATCCGCGCCGCAGTTTCGGGGCGTCCGGGCGGCGTCTATCTGGATCTGCCGGCCAAGCTGTTCGGGCAGGTGATGGATGCGGAGGAAGGCAAGAAGTCTCTGGTCAAGGTCATCGATCCGGCGCCGGCGCAACTTCCGTCGTCGCACTCCGTTAGGCGCGCGCTCGATGTGCTCAAAAGCGCCAAGCGGCCGCTGATCGTCCTCGGCAAGGGCGCCGCCTATGCGCAGGCCGATGACGCGATCCGCGCGCTAGTCGAAAAAAGCGGCATTCCGTTTTTGCCAATGAGCATGGCGAAGGGACTCCTTCCCGACACCCATCCGCAGTGCGCGGGCGCGGCGCGCTCGACGGTGCTGAAAGAATCCGACGTCGTCATGCTGATCGGCGCTCGACTTAACTGGCTTCTGTCGCACGGCAAGGGCAAGGCCTGGGGCGATGCGCCGAAGAAGTTCATTCAGATCGACATCGAGCCCAGGGAGATGGACTCCAATGTCGAGATTGTCGCGCCGGTGGTCGGCGATATCGGCTCCTGCGTGTCGGCGCTGCTCGAGGGCATGGACGGCAAGTGGCCTGCCGCGCCGGCGGACTGGACGAGCGCCGTCAGCCAAAAGCGTGAAGAGAACGTCGCCAAGATGGCGCCGCGGCTGATGAACAACAACGTGCCGATGGACTATCACGGCGCGCTCGGCGTGCTTCGCACGATCATCAAAGAGCGGCCCGACGCCATTCTGGTCAACGAGGGCGCCAACACGCTTGATCTCGCGCGCGGCGTCATCGACATGTATCGACCGCGCAAGCGGCTCGACGTCGGCACCTGGGGCGTCATGGGCATCGGCATGGGCTACGCCATTGCAGCGTTCGTCGAGACCGGCAGGCCTGTGCTTGCGGTCGAAGGTGATTCGGCTTTCGGTTTCTCCGGAATGGAGATTGAGACGATCTGCCGCTACAAGCTGCCGGTGTGCGTCGTTATTTTCAACAACGACGGCATCTACCGCGGCACCGACGTTAATGCCGGCGGCGGTTCGGATCCGGCAACGACCGTCTTCGTCAAGGGCTCGCGCTACGACAAGATGATCGAGGCCTTCGGCGGCGTCGGCGTAAACGCGACCTCGCCGGACGGGCTCAAGCGGGCCGTGAACGCCGCCATGGATTCGGGCAAGCCGACGCTGATCAACGCAGTGATCGATCCGGCGGCCGGCAGCGAGAGCGGGCGGATCGGAAACCTCAACCCGAAAAGCGCGCTGCGCAAGAAATGATGCACGGCAGATTCGGGATCGAACCAGGATAGGAGTGGAAACAATGGCGACGCGCAAGAAAGCCCCAAAGGCAAAGAGCAAAAAGGCTGCAAAAAAGCCCGCCAGGAAAGTCGTGAAGCTCAAGGCAAGAAAGCCCATGGCGAAAACGGCCGCTGGTAATGGGCTGCCGCAGCCGAGTGCGAAGCCGTGGGGTCAGGCGGGCCGGGCGCTCGAAGGCGTAAAAATTCTCGACTTCACGCATGTGCAATCGGGGCCGACCTGCACGCAGCTGCTCGCTTACATGGGCGCCGACGTCATCAAGGTGGAACGGCCCGGCGTCGGCGATATCACACGCGGCCAATTGCGCGACGTGAGGGGTGCCGACAGTCTCTATTTCACCATGCTCAATGGCAGCAAGCGGTCGATCACGATCGATTCCAAGCACACCAGGGGCAAGGAAATCCTCGATCGGTTGGTCAAGGAATGTGACGTCTTGGTCGAAAATTTCGCACCCGGCGCGCTCGACCGCATGGGTCTCACCTGGGAGCACATTCATAAGCTCAACCCGCGCATGATCGTCGCTTCGGTGAAGGGCTTCGGTCCCGGTCCGTACGAAGACTGCAAGGTCTATGAGAACGTGGCGCAATGCGCCGGGGGCGCCGCTTCGACCACCGGCTTCCGCGACGGCCCGCCGCTCGTCACCGGCGCGCAAATCGGCGACTCGGGCACGGGGCTCCATCTGGCGCTCGGCATCGTTAGCGCTCTTTACCAGCGCATCCGTACCGGCCGCGGCCAAAAGGTGCTCGCGGCCATGCAGGATGGCGTGCTCAACCTATGCCGAGTCAAACTGCGCGACCAGCAGCGGCTCGCGCATGGGCCGCTCACGGAATACAGCCAGCATGGCGAGGGCGTGCCGTTCGGCAAAGCGGTGCCGCGCGCCGGTAACGATTCCGGCGGTGGCCAACCGGGCTGGATCCTCAAGTGCAAAGGCTGGGAGAGCGATCCCGACGCTTACATCTATTTCATTACCCAAGCGCCGGTCTGGGGCACGATTTGCGAGGTTATCGGCAAGCCGGAATGGAAAACCGATCCGGACTTCGCGACACCGCCGGCGCGCTTGCCGCGCCTGCGCCTGATCTTCAATACAATCGAGCAATGGACCATGACTAAGGACAAGTTCGAGGCTATGGACATTCTGAACAAATACGACATTCCATGCGGCCCGATCCTGTCGATGAAGGAGATCGCCGAGGAGTCCTCGCTGCGCGAAACCGGCACCGTCGTCGAGGTCGATCATCCCACACGCGGCAAGTATCTGACCGTCGGCAATCCGATCAAGCTGTCGGATTCGCCCGCCGATGTGCGCCGGTCGCCGCTGCTTGGCGAGCACACCGAGGAGATTTTGCGTAAGGTGCTCGGTTATTCCGAGAAGGAAGTCGCCGAGATCGAGCTGTCGGGCGCGATTACCGCGCCGGACAAGCCGGCCAAAGCGGAGGCGGCGTAGTTTTCTTTCCCGTCCCGACATGGGGGAAGGGAACATTCGAAGTTTGGGAGAGGTTTTTTGCAATGCGTATCGTGGTTCACGGGCAGCAGGCGTTCGGCAAGGCGGTGCTGGAAGCGCTTATCAAACGCGGCGAGAACGTGGTCGCCGTTTATGTCGCGCCGGAAAAACCTGGGGCGAAAACTGATCCATTGAAAGAGGTGGCACTGGCCGCGAAGCTTCCGGTCTATCAGCCCGATTCCTATAAGAAGCCCGAAGTGTGGGACGCGTTCAAAGCCTTGAAGCCCGACCTTCAGGTAATGGCCTTCGTGACGCTGTTCGTACCGGAAGAGTTCCTCAATATTCCGACCCACGGCTCGATCCAGTATCATCCGTCCCTGTTGCCGGCTTATCGCGGCGCCAGTGCGATCAACTGGCCGATCATCAAGGGCGAGAAGGAAACCGGCCTTTCGATTTTCTGGCCCGACAATGGGCTGGATACCGGCGACGTGCTGTTGCAGAAGAAAACGCCAATCGGGCCTAACGACACGCTCGGTACGGTTTATTTCGACCGGCTGTTTCCGATGGGCGTCGAGGCCATGCTCGAATCGGTCGATCTCGTCAAGGCAGGCAAGGCGTCGCGCATCAAGCAGGACGAGGCGAAAGCCACCTACGAAGGCCGCTGCACCGCCGAGAACGCCAAGGTCGACTGGGGCAAGCCATGGGAGCAGATCGACCGCCTCATCCGCGGCTGCAATCCGGCGCCCGGCGCCTGGACAACGCTCGACGGTCAGCAATTGAAAATCTTCGACGCTAAGCCGTTGCCGGCGAAAGATCCGAAAGGCATCGGCGGCAAGCTCGGCGAAATCGTCGCGATCGAAGCCGATGGCTTCACCGTGGTTTGCGCCGACGGGCGCTTCAAGATTTTCCGCGTTCAGCCCGCCGACGGCAAAAAGGTCGAAGCCGGCGAATGGGCGAAGTCCGTCAACCTCGCAGCCAAAGCGCGGTTTGCGTGAACCTTGCCGGGTTCCGAGCCTTCGACCTTTTCCGCTGACATTTAATGGATCCAATATGCCTGCCTCACAGCACCAGTCGCCGAAATCGGATATTGAAATCTCACAGGCTGCTAAGAAACGGCCGATCGTCGACATCGCGCGCGAAAAACTCGGCATCGGACCGGAAAATCTCGAACCCTATGGCCACTACAAGGCCAAGGTGTCGATGGATTACGTCAAATCGCTGCAAAACAAACCCAACGGCAAGCTTATTCTCGTTTCCGCCATCACGCCGACTCCGGCCGGCGAGGGCAAGACGACAACTACGGTCGGATTGACCGACGCGCTCAATCACATCGGCAAGAAGGCGATGCTGTGCCTGCGCGAGCCCTCGCTCGGGCCGTCATTCGGCGTGAAGGGTGGCGCCGCCGGCGGCGGCTACGCGCAGGTCGTGCCGATGGAGGACATCAATCTGCACTTCACCGGCGATTTCCACGCCATCACCTCGGCCAACAATCTGCTTGCCGCTTTGCTCGACAACCACATCTATTGGGGCAACGCGCTGGGCATCGATGCGCGCCGCGTGGCTTGGCGCCGGGTGCTCGACATGAACGATCGCGCGTTGCGCTCGGTGGTGTCCTCGCTCGGCGGCGTCGCCAACGGTTTCCCGCGCGAAGACGGTTTTGACATCACCGTCGCTTCCGAGGCGATGGCGATTTTCTGCTTGGCGCGCGATCTCGACGACCTCAAGAAACGGCTCGCCAATATCGTGGTTGGCTATACACGCGATCGCAAGCCGATTCGCGCCGCGGACCTCAAGGCGCAGGGCGCGATGACGGTATTGCTCAAGGAAGCGCTGGCGCCGAATCTGGTGCAGACGCTGGAAGGCACGCCCGCCTTCATCCACGGCGGCCCGTTCGCCAATATCGCCCACGGCTGCAATTCGGTGCTGGCGACGACGACGGCGCTGAAACTTGCCGACTACGTGGTCACCGAAGCCGGCTTCGGCGCCGATCTCGGCGGCGAGAAGTTCATGGACATCAAGTGCCGCAAGGCGGGAATCGCGCCGGACTGCATCGTTCTGGTGGCCACTATTCGGGCGCTCAAAATGCACGGCGGCGTCAAGAAAGAGGATCTCAAGACCGAGAACCTCAAGGCGCTGGAAGCCGGCATGAGCAATCTGCAGCGCCATGTCGAGAACGTGCAGAAATTCGGCATCGTGCCGATTGTCTCGATCAACCGATTCTCGGCCGACAGCGAGGCTGAGATCAAATTGGTCGAGGCGAAGTGCAAGGCGCTCGGCGTCGAGGCTCTGATGGCGGATCATTGGGCGATGGGCGGGGAGGGCGCCGCCAACGTGGCGCGCGCCGTCGTCAAAGTCGCCGAGAGCGGCAAGAGCAAGCTCAAATACCTCTATCCCGACGATATGCCGCTGTTCGAAAAGATCCGCACTATCGCCAGGGAAATCTACCGCGCCAAAGATGTTACCGCGGACAAATCGGTGCGCGATCAGCTCGCCAATTTTGAGTCGATGGGCTACGGCAAATTCCCGATCTGCGTCGCCAAGACGCAGTACAGCTTCTCGACCAATGCGGACGCCAAAGGCGCACCGACCGACCACGTCATCAACGTGCGCGAGGTGCGGCTCTCCGCCGGCGCCGAGTTCGTGGTCGCGATCTGCGGAGAAGTCATGACCATGCCCGGCCTGCCCAGAGTCCCGGCGGCCGACGTGATCGATGTCGGCCCCGACGGCAAGATCGTCGGATTGTTCTAACGCAACAGCAGGAGAAAACGATGCTTAAATTCTACTACAGCGGCGCGCCGAACCCGACCAAGGTCGCGCTGTTTCTCGAGGAGGTCGGGCTGCCCTATGAAGGCATTCCGGTCGATACCCGCAAGGGCGATCAGCACAAGCCGGACTATCTCGCGATCAATCCGAATGCGAAGGTGCCCGCCATCGTTGACGGCGACGTCACGGTATTCGATTCAAGCGCGATTTTGCTCTATCTCGCCGAGAAAACCGGCAAGTTTTTGCCGGCGAAGACCGACAAGGCGCGCGGCGAGCTGTTGTCGTGGATGTTCTTCATCTCCTCCGGCGTCGGCCCCTATTTCGGCCAGGCCGTGCACTTCCGCAATTATGCGCCGGAGAAGATTCCTTACGCCATCAACCGCTACGCCTTCGAGGCTCAACGTCATGCGCGTATTCTCGATGCGCGGCTTGCCAAGCAGAAATACATGCTCGGCGACACCTATACGATCGCCGATATGAACGTATGGGGCTGGGCGCGGCTGCTGCCGAGCGTGCTTGGCGAGGGCGGCCTCGACAAATTCGAGAACATCAAGCGATTGGTCGAGGAGATCAACGCGCGGCCCGCCGCGCAAAAGGGGCTGACGCTGAAGGATCGCCACAAGTTCAAGACCGAAATGGATCAGGAAGCGCTCAACGCGATGTTCCCGCATCTGAAGGAAAAGGTCGCGTAGTTTTGTAAAGGCGCGTTTTCCGGATGCGGCGTACCCGGATCCGGGATCGTCGTAAACTCGCGGTGTGATACGATCGCGGGTGTGCAGCGCGTCACTTCGTGTTGCGCCGCGCCCGGGAAGCGGCGCGGCACTGCGGCCGGACGAACCGCAGCGGCGCGTCGAATTACAGCATGAACCCGAAAAATGGATACCGGTTTTCGGAAAAGATCATGCTCGATCAAAAAGCTAGAGCCCGGTTATGATTCCATCAAAGCCGATTTGGCTCTCGATCTGGATGACTTCGAATCGTCATCCCGCTTTAGCTATATGTTTGCCATGTTTTTTTTCGTAAAACCGATTTCCACCCCCGGATCAAGTCCGAGGGCAAGTTTGTGCGGGATATGTTCTAGGCATCTTCTTCCAGCGGCTCGAAATGCGGGCGGAACCAGATCTGCGCAATCAGCGTAGGCACTATTGCGCTGCCGATCACGCCGGTCAGCAGGATCGTGTATTGCACCTGGTCGATGATGTGGTTGGTCAGGCCGAACAGCGCCGAGATCGAGCCGAAGGTCAGACCCGTCGACATCATCATCGTCGTGTACATTCCCTCGCGCTTGTCGAATTTGAAATAGCGCGTCAACGGCAAGATGCCGACGAACTTGGTCACCATTTTCATCGCCAGGAAGAGGCCGATCAATCCTGCGCCGGTGACCAGCGCGTGCGCTTCGATCAGAGAGCCCGCCTTGAGGAAGTAAAACGGCGTAAGGAACGCAAAGCAGATCGCGCGCATGCGCAGTTGAAGCTCGCGGTTTGCCAGGAAGAACGGGGCCAGCGCCATGCCGACAAGGTAAGCCGGCAAGACCGCCTCGCTTTTTCCGAGATTGGCAAGACCGCCGAGGCCGAATAGCACCAAAAAAAGAAACTTAATCTCGGGCTCGCTCGCCCGGCCGCCAATCCGCTTGAACAACCAAGGCACGATCCAAGGCAGCACGGCGACAACGGCGATCGTGGCTACGGCGAACAGCACCAGATACAAATTGTAGTTGGCGAATATGAGACCGAGCGCCAGCACCGTGCCGATGTCATTGATGAAACAGGCCGCCAGGATGATTTTGCCGAGTTCGGTCCGGTTGTATCCGGTCTCAACCATCACGGCATAGACCACCGCGACGGACGTCGTCGACAGCGAGATTCCGCCGATCTGCGCTTGCGGCCACGGCCAGCCGAGCCCGTAACGGGCCAACAGCAAGCAGCCGATATAGGGCGCAAAGAATCCCATCAGCCCGATCGTCACGCTCGCGCCGAAGTGCTTCTTCACGACATGAGGATCGATGTCGGTGCCCGCGAGGAACGTGAGCACGACCGCGCCGACGCCGGCAATGTAATTGATCCACGGCGTCAGCGGCAGCCCGATCGTATTGCCCGCAAGCGCGCCGATCACAATCTCAAACAGCGCGGCTGAAATCGTTATATAGAGCGATCCCATAGCCGCGGCCAACGCCAGCACCATCCACAATGCCGACTGCAGCCAAACGTTTTCCATCGCGTCTCTCCTTTTCGCTCGTGCCGCTGAGGGCACAAAAAAACCCGCTCCGGCGGGTCGCGAAAAGCACCCCACCGCGCTGACATAGCGGCAGGGGTCATTAGCTCTGGCGAGCGATTTTGGGGAACCCCATCCCCATGAGTCGTTACGTGACCTATCTACTCAATTTTGACGGCCGGTTCAACTCGCGCCTGCGGTTATTTTGTTCGGTTGCCGCGATCGGGGTTCTAATCACCCCACAACGCGATCTCACGTTCTCTAAAAAAACGGCGCGGCTGTTAAGGCCGCGCCGTTTGCATTTCGGACGATGACGCTTTTATTGGAACAGCTTCATCGCGTTTTGCAGCGTTTGCAGCACGCCCCATGCCAGTGGGATGCCGACGAAGCACCAAGCGAGAGCCAGCTGCAATGTTGTCGTGCCGGTCTGAGTTTCGTTTGCCATGATTTCCTCTCCTTAGGCGCCGGCCGGCTCGCCGGCAGCGTCGACCTCTATTTGAGCACTGAGCGCTTCATGATCGGGCTGCATGTGGAAGCGGTGATGCACTGCCTTGATCATGGCGTTGGCGATGAAGCCGATCACGAGCAATCCCGCCATGATGTACATGGTGATATTGTAGGCGTCGGCTTTTGGCACGCCGTGAGTGACGTTGTACTCGCGGATGTAGTTCACGAGCACCGGTCCAAAAATGCCGGCCATCGACCATGCCGTGAGCAGCAGGCCGTGGATGGCGCCGACATAGCGGGTGCCGAACATGTCCTTGAGATAGGCCGGCACCGTGGCGAAACCGCCGCCATACATGCTGATGATGATCAGGAAGCAGATCACAAAGCCGGTGATGCTGCCGATCGAACCCGTATAGGGAATAGTGCAGTACATCAGGAAGCCGAGCACCATGAACACGAAGTAGGTGTTCTTGCGGCCGATATAATCCGACGTCGAGGCCCAGAAGAAGCGGCCGCCCATGTTGAACAGGCTCATCAGCCCGACGAAGCCGGCCGCCGCCACCGCTGAGACTTTGCCCGGGAACATTTCCTGGCTCATGGCGGAGGCTTGGCCGAGCACGCCGATGCCGGCGGTCACGTTGAGGCAGAGCACCCACCAGATGCACCAGAACTGCGGCGTCTTCAGTGCGTCATAGACATAGACGTCGTTCGTGGTGATCAGCTTCGAGGCTTGTGCTGGCGCAGTGTAGCCTAGCGGCCTCCAGCCCTGCGCCGGGACGCGCACGATGACGGAACCGACCATCATGAAGACGAAATAGACAATTCCGAGCACGATGAACGTCTCGGCGACGCCGACATGGGTTGCCGTCGTGAACTTACTCATCAGCCAGACCGAGAGCGGCGAGGCAATGAAAGCGCCGCCGCCGAAGCCCATGATGGCCATACCGGTCGCCATGCCCGGCCGGTCGGGGAACCATTTGATCAGCGTCGACACCGGCGAGATATAGCCAATACCGAGTCCGCAGCCGCCGAGCGCGCCATAGCCGAGATAGATGATCCAGAGATTGTGGAAATAAACGCCGATTGCGGAGACAATGAATCCTCCGGCCCAGCACAGTGCCGCTGTGAACATTGCCCGCCGCGGACCGCCTTCCTCCACCCAGCGGCCGAACACTGCCGCTGAGGCACCGAGGAAAAAGATCGCAATCGAAAAGATCCAGCCAAGCTCGGGCAAGTTCCAGTCGTTTGGCGCTGATTGCGAGATACCAATGAGCTTGGTCATCGGTAGGTTGAACACGCTGAACGCATAGGCTTGGCCGATGCACAGATGCACGCACAGCGCCGCCGGCGGCACCATCCAGCGATTAAAGCCGGGTCCGGCAATTGTGTGGCTACGATCGAGGAAGCTCATTGCGCGGTCCTCCTGAGGTTGTCCCTGCTGCCTATGTCCGCCGATGTCTTCGCTGCAGCGTCGCCGCGGTTTCCGAAATAAAGCGGACTGGCGTTTCTGGTGCCGATAAAAATCTTACAGCCGGGCCGGAATAGCAAGCGCGACCAAAGTCGCGACGGCCTCGAATTGGTGAGTCATAGAATCGAAATGGCCTCATAGGAGAATCTTATCACCTAAGCGCCAAGGGCCATGACCAACCTCCAATCGCCGCCTCGCGCGGTTAATCCGACGGTGAGAGCGGCTGTCGACGTTCCAGATAAACGAAAAAACACCGATTTCTCTGGGTTTTCCATCAATCTGCCAGAAGCGGTGCCACGCGCTTGGCTTCGGCAACCAGCGCTGCCGTCAAGGGTGTCATCGGCTCACGTGCCGGAACAATCAATCCGATCGTGTGGCTCGCTTCCGGCTCCACGATGGGGATCGCGCGCAATACGTCCGTGAGGCCAAGTGTCGCGGCAAGCCGGGCGGGCATCACGCTGGCCCAGCGCCCGGTGCGCACATGCGAGTAGAGCAATATCATCGAATTAGATTCCAGCGTCGGATGCGGATCGCCGCCGGCGTCTCGCAACAGGCCTTCAAGGATGCGGCGGTTCTGCATGTCGGGCGTGAGCAGGCAGAGCGGAACCTGCGCAACTTCCGCCCACGTCACACTTTCGCGGTTGCCGAGCGGCGCATCGGCGGAGGTGAGCAGGCGATAGCGCTCCCGATATAGCGGCACATTAGTGACCCGGCCGAGGGGCTCGTTGTCGATATAGGTCACGCCGGCATCGACCTCCAGATTTTCCAAGAGGTGCAAGACCTCCTCGGAATTGCACGACCGGATGGTGAATTGGACGTCCGGATGCCGCTCGCGATAGGGCGTGGTCAACTTCTCGATCATTGCCAGCGTGGTCGGGATTGCGGCGATGCGCAGCCGTCCGGCGAGACCGTGCTTGAGCGCATGCACCTCCTCTCGCATGGCGCGGGCATCGCCGACGATGCGGCGTGCCCAGTCGAGCACGCGCTCGCCCTCCGGGGTAAAATCTTGAAACCGCGAGCCGCGATTGACCAGGAGAACTCCGAAAGTGTCCTCAAGCTGCTTGATCCCGGCCGAGAGGGTAGGCTGGGTGACGCCGCAGACTTCGGCCGCTCTTCCAAAGTGTTTCTCGCGCGCCAGCGCGAGCATAAACTCGAGTTTATCGATCAAGATGTGCACCAGCGCAGAACCATGCGCGTTTTGCGACACTTGGAAATTTCTGGCGCCTTCAACTATGTCGCTACCTAACCCTACCTGATCGGGATTTCCAAGGAAAGTCGAAGTTTCAATAGATATTTTCTATTGCATAATTCGCAAACGGGGCTTGTTTAGCGCTATTCCTAGCGGCTTCCTGTGTTTGGAGAGGAAAAATGACCTTGACTGAGCAGCCGTCGACCTCGCCACCCGACCAGCGCGGCCGATCCGGGCGGCGCCGGCCGCCGCGCACGCCCAAAGGCCGGCAGGTCGATCCATATGCGCTTGAAGAGCTGCGTGCGCTCCTCGGCGAACGGGAACGGCGCCGCGATCTCCTGATCGAGCACTTGCACCTGATTCAAGACCGCTACGGCCATCTGTCGGCCGCGCATCTTGCCGCTTTGGCGCAGGAAATGCGCTTGGCGCTGACGGAAGTGTATGAGGTCGCCACCTTCTACGCCCATTTTGACGTGGTGAAGGAAGGTGAGACGCCGCCGCCGCCCGTTACGGTGCGGGTGTGCGATTCGTTGTCCTGCGCGCTCAAGGGCGCGGAGCGGCTGCTGGTGGAATTGCCGAGTGAGCTCGGCCCTAACGTACGCGTGGCGCGCGCGCCCTGCATGGGCGCCTGCGATCGCGCGCCTGTTTGCGCCGTCGGTCATGTGCAAATCATGCAGGCCGATACGGCGCGCGTTGCCGCGGCGGCGGCCAAGCCGGCGCATGCGCATTCCTTTCCGACGCCCGTCGCCTTTGATGCTTATGTACGCGGCAGCGGCTACGAGCTGCTCAAGTCCTGCATCGGAGGGGCGCGCAGCCGCGACGACATTATCGGGATCGTCAGCGATGCAGGCTTGCGCGGCCTCGGCGGTGCCGGTTTTCCCACCGGGCGCAAATGGTCCTTGGTGCGGGCGGAGCCCGCGCCGCGCCTGTTCGCGGTCAATGCCGACGAAGGCGAGCCGGGCACTTTCAAGGATCGTTATTATCTGGAGCAGGACCCGCACCGCTTTATCGAGGGCATGCTGATTGCGGCCTGGGTCGTCGAGGCCGCCGATACTTATCTCTATATCCGCGACGAATATCCGGAAGTGCGGCTGCTTTTGCGCGACGAGATCGCCAAGGTCGAGAAGGCCGGCCTGTCGCGGCACACGAAAATTCATCTACGCCGCGGCGCCGGCGCTTATATCTGCGGCGAAGAATCCGCGATGATCGAGTCGATCGAGGGCAAGCGCGGTCTGCCGCGGCATCGGCCGCCTTACGTCGCGCAAGTCGGCTTGTTCGGCCGGCCGACGCTCGAGCAGAATGTCGAGACGCTGTTTTGGGTGCGCGACATCGTCGAGAAGGGCGTGACCTGGTTCACCTCGCAGGGCCGTCACGACCGCAAGGGCTTTCGCAGTTTCTCGGTGTCGGGCCGGGTCAAGAACCCCGGCGTCAAGCTTGCGCCCGCCGGCGTCACCGCGCGTGAATTGATCGACGAGTTCTGCGGCGGCATGGCCGACGGCCATACGTTTAAGGGCTATCTGCCCGGCGGCGCCTCGGGCGGCATCCTGCCGGCAGCGATGGCCGACATCCCGCTCGACTTCGGCATGCTGGAAAAGCACGGCTGCTTCGTAGGCTCCCATGCGGTTGTGATCTTGTCCGACCAGGACGATATGAAAGCCGTGGCGCTCAACCTCATTAAATTCTTCGAGGATGAGAGCTGCGGTCAATGTACGCCCTGCCGCGTCGGCACCGAGAAAGCGGCGCAGCTGATGGCCAATGGGCCGTGGGATGCTGCCCTCCTCAACGAGCTGTCGGCGCTGATGCGCGATGCGTCGATCTGCGGCCTTGGGCAAGCGGCGCCAAACCCTTTGCTTTGTGTGCTAAAATACTTCCCGGATGAACTAAAGAAGCCGTTGGGACATTGGCGATGATAAGATCTGTGCGATGAGCAAAGACAACGGACAGAAACCAGTCGGCTACGGCCACGATAAGAAAGGCGTGGCAGGCGGTTCAGCCTATGGCGACGGCAAGCCCGGCGTCGCGCACACCGCGCCGGCCGATAAGGTCGCGGGCCAGGGTGACGGTCCGACGGCGGAGACCTTCACCATCGACGACCGCGAAGTCGACATCCGCGCCGGCGAAACGATCTTTCGCGCCGCGCGCCGGCTTGGCATCAAGCTGCCGCATCTATGCTATCTGCCGAAGCCCGGCTACCGGCCCGATGGCAATTGCCGGGTTTGCATGGTCGAGATCGACGGCGAGCGCGTCTTGGCCGCAAGCTGCATCCGCACGCCATCGTCCGGCATGAAGGTCAAGACCCAGACCGACCGCGCCAAGACCGCGCGCAAGATGGTGACCGAGCTCTTGCTCACCGACCAGCCGGATCGCGCGCACGCGCACGATCCCGATTCGGAATTGTGGAAGATCGCAACGCGTATGCAGCTCGAGCAGGGCCGCTTTCCGCGCCGCGGCACGCCGGTGCCCGACCGCAGCCATCCGGCGATGGCGGTCAATCTCGACGCTTGCATCCAATGCAATCTCTGCGTCCGCGCCTGCCGCGAAGTGCAGGTCAACGACGTCATTGGCATGGCCGGCCGCGGCCACGGCGAGAAGATCGTATTCGACTTCGACGATCCGATGGGCGCGTCGACCTGCGTCGCCTGCGGCGAATGCGTGCAGGCCTGCCCGACCGGCGCGCTGATGCCGGCGACCCTCGTCGATAACAACAATGTCTTCACCGGCAAAGCCGACCGCGCAGTCGACAGCGTCTGTCCCTATTGCGGCGTCGGCTGCCAGCTCACTTATCATATCAAGGACGACAAGCTTCTCTACGTCACCGGCAGGAACGGGCCGGCCAACGAGAACCGGCTCTGCGTCAAGGGCCGCTTCGGCTTCGATTACGTGCACAATCCGCAGCGGCTCTTAAAGCCGATGATCCGCAAGGACGGCGTGCCGAAGATTCCGCACGAATTCATCGATCCTTCGAACCCATGGACGCATTTCCGCGAAGCGACCTGGGACGAAGCGCTCGACCGCGCCGCCGCGGGCTTGAAGAAAATCCGCGACCGCGACGGACCGAAGGGTCTCGCCGGTTTCGGCTCGGCCAAAGGTTCGAACGAAGAAGCCTATCTATTCCAGAAACTCGTTCGCACCGGCTTCGGCACCAATAACGTCGATCATTGCACGCGGCTCTGTCACGCCTCTTCGGTCGCCGCCCTGATGGAAGGCGTCGGCTCCGGCGCGGTGTCCGCCACCTTCAACGAATGCAAGAACTCGGAGGTGATTTTCGTCATCGGCGCCAATCCGACGGAAAATCATCCCGTCGCCGCGACCTTCTTCAAGCAAGCGGCCAAGCGCGGCTCAACGCTGATCGTGGCCGATCCGCGCGGCCAGGCGCTCAAGCGCCACGCCGCCCATATGCTGCAATTCAAGAACGGCACCGATGTGGCGATGCTGAACGGCATGCTCAACACGATCGTGTCCGAGAAGCTTTATGACGAGCAGTATATTCAGACTTACGTGGAGGGCTTCAAACAATTCGCCGATAGCATCAAGGACTATACGCCGGAAGAGATGGCGCCGATCTGCGGCCTCGATGCCGACGTCATCCGCACCGTGGCGCGCAAATTCGCCCGCGCCAAATCGGCGATCATCTTCTGGGGCATGGGCATTTCGCAGCACACCCACGGCACCGACAATGCGCGCTGCCTGATCGCGCTGTCGCTGATCACCGGGCAGATCGGCCGGCCGGGCACCGGGCTGCATCCGTTGCGCGGCCAGAATAACGTGCAGGGCGCCTCCGACGCCGGCCTCATTCCGATGTTTTTCCCCGATTACAAGTCGGTCGAGGATGCGCAGATCCGCGCCCGCTACGAGGACGCCTGGGGCGTGAAGCTCGATCCGAAAAAGGGCCTCACCGTGGTCGAGATCATGGACGCGGTGCATGCCGATGTGATCAAGGGCATGTACATCATGGGCGAGAACCCGGCGATGTCGGACCCCGATCTCAATCACGCCCGCGAGGCGCTCGCGCATCTCGAACATCTGGTGGTGCAGGATCTTTTTCTTACCGAGACGGCGGTCTATGCCGACGTGGTGCTGCCGGCTTCGGCGTGGCCGGAGAAGGACGGCACGGTGACCAACACCAATCGCCAGGTGCAGATGGGCCGCCAGGCGCTGCCGCTGCCGGGCGACACCCGGCACGATTGGTGGCTCATTCAGGAACTCGGCCGCCGCATCGGCCTGCCGTGGAATTACAAGGGCCCGGACGAGATCTACACCGAGATGGCGTCGCTGATGCCGTCGCTCGACAATATTTCCTGGGAGCGCGTCCAGCGCGAAAGCGCGGTCACCTATCCGGCCGACGCGCCGGACCGGCCCGGCCGCGATGTCGTGTTCGACAAGGGCTTCCCGCGTCCGGGCGGCTTCGGCAAGCTCGTTGCGGCGAAGCTTAAGCCGCCGGACGAGACGCCGGACGCGGACTATCCGTTCATTCTCACCACCGGCCGCCAGCTCGAACATTGGCACACCGGCGCCATGACGCGCCGCTCAACGACGCTCGACGCGCTCGAGCCTGGCGCGGTCGCGTCGGTGTCGCGCGGCACCATCGCCAAACTCGGCATCAAGCCGGGCGACATGATCCGCGTTGCAACGCGCCGCGGCACGGTCGAGCTCGTGGCGCGCCAGGACGACGCCATTCCCGACGGCGTGGTGTTCATTCCGTTCGCCTTTGTCGAGGCGGCGGCAAACCTACTCACCAATCCCGCGCTCGATCCGTTCGGCAAGATTCCGGAATTCAAATATTGCGCGGCGCGGGTCGAAGCGGTCGATCCGGCGGCGCAAGTTGCCGCGGAGTAATCAGTCGTCAGTAATCAGTACGTTACAGAATCCGTTCTGATTACTGATTTGCTGATAGCTGATGTCTGGCATGGACGATGGCGACCCGCACGACGAGATCGTGCGCCTCGAAGCGCAGATCGACGAGCTTGCCGAGAAGCTTGAGAGCTGCCGCAAATTCATCCTGGCCGGGCGGGTCGCGGCGACGGCGGGTAGCGTCGTCCTCGTCGCTTTGCTGTTCGGCGCCATCCGGTTCGATCCGGCGGTGATGGCGTGCGCGGTGGCGGCTGCGCTCGGCGGCGTTGTCGTCGTGGGCTCGAACGACAGCACTGCGAAAGAGACGGCCCGTGAGATGGCCGCGGCCGAGGCCAACCGCATGGCTCTGATCGGCCGGATTGAGCTTCGTGTGGTGGAGAGCGGCGAGACGCTGCACTGAACACGCGCGGGGCTAATCCTTCTTCTCGTCCCTGAAATACACTTCCACCGGGCCGGTGAGCTTGATCGTCAGCGGATTGCCGTAGCGATCCTTGGTCTTGCCGGCCTCGACGCGAATCCAGCCCTCGCTCACGCAATATTCGGCGACATTGGTCTTTTCGACGCCTTTGAAGCGTATGCCGACGTCGCGCCGGAGCGCCGCGGCGTCGTAATGCGGGCTTTTCGGATCGGTCGACAGGCGGTCGGGCGGAGTGTCGGACATGGATTTCCTGTGCCTAGCTTACGGACTTTCCGCAAGGGGGGCCGTGGATTACACTGGCATAATGTCACTTACCGCCGATGCCCCTCCGCATATCCCCACTATCGGGCCGCGCCATGATTGGACGCGCCAGCAGGTGCGGGCACTGTTCGACCTGCCGTTCCCGGAGCTGATGTTCGAGGCGCAATGCGCGCACCGGCAAAATTTCAATCCGGCCGAAGTGCAGATTTCGACTCTGCTGTCGATCAAGACGGGCGGCTGCCCGGAAGACTGCGCCTATTGCCCGCAGAGCGCGCGCTACGATACCGGCGTGCGCGCCGACAAGCTGATGGCGCTCGATGCCGTGCTCAGCGAGGCCCGCGCGGCGAAGTCGGCCGGCGCCAGCCGCTTCTGCATGGGCGCGGCCTGGCGCGAGCCGAAGGATCGCGATCTCGATGCGGTCTGCACCATGGTTGCGGGCGTCAAGGCGCTTGGGCTCGAGACCTGCGCCACGCTTGGCATGTTGACCGCGCCGCAGGCGCGGCAGCTCAAGGACTCGGGCCTCGATTTTTACAACCACAATCTCGATACTTCGCCCGAATTTTACGACCACATCATCACCACGCGCACTTATGAGGATCGCCTCGCAACGCTCGACCGCGTGCGTGAAGCCGGCATCCACGTCTGCTGCGGCGGCATCGTCGGCATGGGCGAGACGCGCGAGGACCGCGTCGGCATGATCGCTGTGCTGGCATCGCTGCCGGTGCATCCGGAATCGGTGCCGATCAATATGCTGGTGCGGGTCGCCGGCACGCCGCTGGCGGGGCAGGGCGCTCTCGACCCAATCGAATTCGTGCGCACCATCGCGGTCGCCCGTATCGTCATGCCGCGCTCGGTGGTGCGGCTCTCGGCCGGCCGCGAGGACATGAGCGAGGAGACGCAGGCCTTGTGCTTCCTCGCCGGCGCCAATTCGATCTTCTACGGGCCGAAACTCCTCACCACGCCCAATCCCGGCCGCGACCGTGACCGCGAGCTGATGGACAAGCTCGGCATGTTGCCGATGGAGTGATCTGTCAACGCGTTACATCGATTTCCCGCCTGGCCGTGGTATCGACGACCGGGGCATGACGTGCGATCCAACTCGAACAAATTGCGAGGTCTGTACTGCATGAGGACAGAACGAACTGCAGGAAGCCGCAATCGGCTCGCTTTGCTCGCGTGTCTTTGCGCGATTGTCCTTGCCGCCATCTCGTTTTCTGCCCTCGCCTTCGCGGAGCAACCGGGCGACATCCTCAGCAGAGACAGCGTGCTGCGCGATCCGGACATCCCGTCCTTGGGAAATCCCAATGGGGATCTGACGGTTGTCGAATATTTCGATTACCAGTGCCCGTATTGCAAAAAGATGGCGCCCGAAGTCGCCCAGTTGGTGCGGGACGACGGCAATATCAGACTGGTCTTGAAGGATTGGCCGATCTTCGGCGCAATATCGACCTCCGCCGCCGAGTCGGCGCTGGCGGCGAAATATCAGAACAAATACGCGGAAGCCCACGACGCCCTGATCGGAGCGAATACAAAGCTCACCGAGACAAATATTTCCGAGCTTCTTGCCAAGGCCGGCGTCGATGTCGCCTTGGCGGCGAAGGACCTCCAGGCGCATCAGAAGTCGATCGACGATCTACTGGCTCGGAACGATGCCCAAGCCCAGGCCTTCGGCTTTCCGGGCACACCCGGCTTCATCGTCGGCACGTACCGGGTGCCGGGTGTCGTGGAAATGAAGGTGTTCAAACAAATAATAGCCGATGCTCGAGCCAAAGCTAAGAAACGAAAATCTTGAATCGTTCGAGCGCGCCTTGCTCTAGCAGAGCACCTACTCGATCGACATGCCCGCGGCCTTGAGCGGCGCGCCGTTTTTTTCGATCTCGGGAACGATGATGCTTTGCAGGTACTCCGTCGTTTGATGCTCGGGCGGCACGACGAAGGTGCCGGTAGCGGCGAGCCGTTCCTGCACGGCAGGGGTGTTGATCGCGGCAGCGGTCGCGTCATGAAGTTTTTTGATCACAGCCGCCGGCGTGCCCTTCGGCACGAAGAAGGCGAACCAGGTCGAGGCCTCGAAGTTCATTCCCTGCTCGAACGTGGTGCGAACGTCCGGCAGCGACGGCAGGCGTTTGCGGCTCAGCATCGCGATGGCCTTGACCAGGCCGGCTTGCACCGGCGGCACCGCGGTCGGGCTCAAGGTGCAGAAATAATCGAATTGCTGTCCGATCAGGTCCGCCAAGGCGGGGCCGCCGCCGCGGTAGGGTATATCCTGCACCTTAACCCCGATCGCCTGGTTGAACAGTGCGCAGTCCACATAGCCGGTGGAGCCGACCCCGGCCGAGCCGGAGCGCAATGTGCTCTGATTCTTTCTCACATAGGCGATGAAGTCTTGCAGGCCGTCGACCGGCAGATCCTTGCGCGCGATCAGGATCATCGGCTGATCGGCGACCAGGATCACCGGGACGAGGTCGGTTTTGAGATCGTAAAGCGGGTGCTTGTACAGCGTCTGATTGATGGCGTCGGCCCGGCTGCCGACCACGAACTCGTAGCCGTCGGGCGGGGCGTGCGCCACCCGCGCCGAGCCGATCATGCCGCCGGCGCCGCCGACGTTTTCCACGATCACCTGCTGGCCTAAAATCTCCGACATTCGCTGCGCGACGATGCGTCCGAGCACGTCGGTGCCGCCGCCGGGCGGAAACGGCACCACCATGGTCACGGGGCGGGTCGGCCAATCCTGTGCGGCGGCCGGGTTGGCGCCGTAAGCGGCGGCGAGGACTGCGACGATGGCGAAGGCAAAAGCACGTCTTGAATGCATGGCAAGTCTCCCCTGCGCATACTGATATGAATGCACGGGGCAATCCAGTCCCCGACAGGCTCCAGATTCCCCCGAGCCTTGTTTGGGCACACTCGCTTTCCAGTATGTCGGGCAATGTGGTTGTAGAAAACACGGAGCGCATCTTGACCGTATACCGGTATTCGGTATATTAAGTCTATGATCCGATCGTTTGGCGACAAACAGACGGAGATGCTGTTCCGCGATGAACGGGTTCGCCGGTTTGAAGGGATCGCCCGCCGAGCCAAGCGGAAGCTCGAAGCGATCAACGCGGCAAGCCGGCTCGACGATTTGACCATCCCGCCGTCAAACCGACTGGAGAAGCTCAAGGGCGATCTACGGGAGTTTCACTCGATCCGGATCAACGATCAGTGGCGGGTGATCTTCAAGTGGATCGACGGCGAGCCGCATGAAGTTCGCATCGTGGATTACCATTAAGGAGAGACGGCGATGGCGCAAAATGAATTTGCACCGGTCACGCCCGGCGAAATGCTGAAGAACGAATTTCTTGCCGAGTATGGTCTCTCGCAGAACCAGCTCGCGAAAGCGATCGGGATTTCGCCGAACCGGATTGCCGAGATCGTCAACAATCGGCGACGCATCACCGCCGATACCGCGCTTCGGCTGAGCTTGTACTTTGGCAACAGCGCGGAGTTTTGGCTGAATCTGCAAACCCATTACGATCTGAAATTGGCGCGGCGGAATCTCAAGCCGGACGCTGCCAAGCGCATCAAGGCGCTTCGGGCGGCGTGAACAGCAAGTAGCATTCTTAGTCCGCCGTATGCTTCTACACTCACACCCCCGCCGCCCCGCCGTCGGCGCGCGGGTCGTGGGCGCCTTCGCAACTGCCGTCCGGATGCAGCACGGCGGCGCCGGCGTGGCCCATGACGTCGGAATAAGGCTCCGGCAACACATCGATGTCGTGGCCGGCGGCGGCGAGCGCGTCGATGAGGTTGCCGTCGAAGCGCGGCTCCAGACGCAGCGCGGTCCGTGCCGCGCCCCAGGTGCGGCCCAGCACCCAGCGCGGCCGCTCGATGGCTTCCAGAAGCGGCTCGTGGAAATCGACGTAACGCGTGAAGACCGCGCTTTGCGTCTGCGGCTGGCCGTCGCCGCCCATGCAGCCATAGGCCATGACGCGTCCGTCCTTGAGCACCGCGAGCGCCGGATTGAGCGTGTGAAACGGCAGCCGGCCGGGCGTGAGATAATTGAGCGCGCCGGCTTCGAGCGAGAAGCTTGCGCCGCGGTTTTGCATGAGCACGCCGGTCGCCGGCAGCACGCAGCCGGAGCCGAATTCCCAGTAGATCGATTGAATATAAGAGACGACGAGGCCCGACGTGTCGGCGGCGCCCATCCAGATCGTATCGCCTGAGCCGGCGGCAAGCGGCCAGCGCGCCGCCTTGTGGCGGTCGATCTTCATCGCTTCGCCCGCGATGTAACGTTCGTCGAGAACGCGGTCGAGCGAATGCGCCAGATAATTCGGATCGGTGACGACGCGGTCGCGCACGCGCAATGCGCGCTTGGTCGCCTCGACGAGGCCGTGGATATGATCGAAGCCTTCCGCTTGGGTGACGCCGAGGCGGGCGAACACGGCAAGGATCATCAGCGATACGACGCCTTGGGTCGGCGCGTCGGTGTTGTAGATCGTCCCTGCCGGCAGCGTGACACGCAGCGGCTCGGCGAGGCTCGCACGGTAGCGCTCCAAATCGAGACGCGTCACCGGACTATTGATGCGTTCAAGATCGGCGGCGATTTCGCGCCCAACGTCGCCGCGGTAAAAATCGTCAAGCCCGGCCCGCGACAGGTGCGAAAGCGTTTCGGCAAAAGTTTCCTGCTTAAGCGTCGTGCCGGTTGCCGGCGGCTTGCCGTCAAGGAGAAACGCCGCGGCGAAGCCCGGCACGTCCTTGAGGTTGTCGAAATTCTCCCGCGTCAGCCGTTCCTGGCTGCGGGTCACGGCGTAGCCGTCGCGGGCCTGCGCAACGGCCGCTGCGAGCAAGACATCGAGCGGCAATTTCGCGCCATTGGCTTTCGCCGCTTCCAGCGCCAGCATCCAGCCGCCGATCGCGCCGGGCACGGTGAGCGCCGCCAGCGGACCCCGCGTCGGGATGGTCTCGTAGTCCCGATAGAGCTCCCGCTTCGCCAGCGAGCCGGCGGGTCCGGCCGCCATGATGGCGCGCACCCGACCCGACGGCTCGCGGATGAGCCAGAAACCATCGCCGCCGAGATGGTTCATGTGCGGATAAACCGCGGCGATGGTCGCGGCCATGGCGACCATGGCTTCGAGCGCATTGCCGCCCTCGGCAAGTATTTGACGGCCGGTTTCGACGGCGGCGGAGTGGGGGGCGCAGACGGCGCCGCGGCGGTGGCCGGCGCTGTGCAAATTCATGATGTTCAGTTGACCATAGCTGGATCGGTGAAGCCGCGTTTGCGCAACAGCGCGTCGGCGCTCGGCAGGCGGCCGCGAAACGCCTTATAGGCATCGGCCGGCTCCTGCGAGCCGCCGGCCGCAAAGATCGCCTCGCGCAGCCGCTTTGCCGTGGCCGGATCGAAGATGTCGCCGGCCTCTTCGAACGCCGCGAACGCATCGGCATCGAGCACTTCCGACCACATATAGCTGTAATAGGCCGCGGCATAGCCGCCGCCGGCAAAGATATGGGCAAAGTGCGGCGGCCGGTGCCGCATGGCGATCTCGTCGGGCATGCCGATGCGCGACAGCGACGCGGCCTCGAATTGCTTTGAGTCGATTTGCTGCGGCTGCGACAGCGAATGGAAATCGAGGTCGACCGCGGCGCAGGCGATGTATTCGACGGTGGCAAAGCCTTTGTTAAAATTGCGCGCGGCAATGAGCCGTTGCAGCAATTCCTCCGGCATCGGCTCGCCGGTCCGGTAGTGGCGGGCAAAACGCCGCAGCACGTCCGGCTGTTGCAGCCAATGCTCGTAGAGCTGCGAGGGCAATTCGACGAAATCGGTGGCGACGTTGGTGCCGGATATCGTCGGATAGGTGACCGAGGACAACAGGCCGTGCAGCGCATGGCCGAATTCGTGGAACAGCGTGCGCGCGTCCTCGAAGCTCAATAGCGTCGGCTCGCCGTCTGGCGCTTTGACGAAATTGCAGACATTGACGATCAGAGGCCGGATATCTCCTGACAGCTTTTCCTGATCGCGCAGCGAGGTCATCCAGGCGCCACTGCGCTTGGACGAGCGGGCGAAATAGTCGCCGAAGAACAAGCCGATCTTATTGCCATCGGAACCGTTGACCTTCCACACCTTCACGTCGGGATGCCAGACTGGCACGTCCGCGCGTGTGAAGGTCAAACCGAACAAGCGCTGCGCCGTATAGAACGCGGCCTCGATCATGCGGTCGAGGTCGAGGTAGGGCTTGATCGCCGCCTCGTCGAATTCGCACAGCCGATGCCTCAGCTTCTCGGCATAGTAACGCCAGTCCCAGGGCTCGAGCTTGAAGTTGCCGCCTTCTTCCTGAATTAGCGCCTGCATGGCGTCGCGATCGGCGAGCGCACGCGAGCGCGCCGGCGCCCACACCGTGTCGAGGAGCTGCCGCGCGGCTGACGGCGTCTTCGCCATGGCGTCGTCGAGCCGGTAATGGGCGAAGTCGGCATAGCCGAGAAGCCGTGCCCGCTCGGCGCGCAGCCGCACCATCTCGGCAATGAGGGCCTTGTTGTCGGTCGCCCCGCCATTGTCGCCGCGCATGATGAAGCCGCGGAAGACCTTTTCGCGCAGATCGCGGCGGTCGGAAAATTGCAGGAACGGCTCGACGCTGGAGCGTGACAGGGTGACGGCATAGCCGTCGAGCCCACGGTCGCGCGCTTCGGCGTGCATCGCCTCGCGCATGAAATCGGGCAGGCCGGCAAGCTCGGCTTCAGTTCCGAGCCGCAGCGTGAAGGCCTGCTCGTCGGCGAGCACGTTCTGGCTGAACGCGGTGCCAAGCTCGGCGAGCCGCTCGATGATCGCGGCGAGACGCTTTTTCGCCTCGCCGTTAAGCGCGGCGCCGGAGCGGCGGAAGCTCGTGTGATAGCGCTCGGTCACGCGCTTTTGTTCGGCGTCAAAGCCGAGGCGGTTGGCCTCGCGCATCAGCGTATCGATGCGGCGGAACAGCGCCATATTGGTATGGATCTTGTTCCAGTGGCGGGCGATTTGCGGAGCGATCTCGCGCTCGATTTCAAGCAGCGCGTCGTTGGTATGCACGCCGGCGAGGAGGTGGAATGCGTTGCCGACCCGCTCCAGCGCCCGCCCGCTTAATTCCAGCGCCACGATCGTATTGTCGAAGCTCGGCGGTGCAGCATCGGCCGCGATGGCCGTAACCTCGGCCTCGTGTTCGGCGAGAGCGCGCGCGTAGGCGTCCCGGAAGTGCTCGGGCGCGATGCGGTCGAACGGCGGAACGCCCTCGGGAGTGGTCCAACTCTCGAAAAACGGATTGGCGGCGGCGGCGATTGGGGGCATTCGGGAGTCTTACCAAGGGCGGGTGCAGGCGTGATATAAGTCATCAACCGATAGGACAAAATCGCCGGAGAGCCAAATATGCCCCGCCACGCCCATTACCTGCCGCACGGCGTCATTCCGGCCGTCATTCTGCCGTTCGCAGACGACCTGGCGATCGACGAAAAGAGCTTCCGCAAGCATCTGCGCGACGTCGCGGCGGCCGAAGGGCTCTCCGCCATTACCGTCAATGCTCACTCGACCGAGGTCGCCTCCTGCAGCTTCGAGGAGCAGCGCCGGGTCCTCGACATCGCCCAGGACGAGGTCGGCGGCCGGCTGCCGATCGTCAACGGCGTGTGGGCCGACGGCAGCCTCGAAGCTATGCGCATCGCGCGCATGGCGGAGGAGGCAGGCGCCTCGGCGCTGTTGGTATTCCCGCCGGCGCCGTTCACGCTCGGGCAATCCCCGGCCATGGCGGTCGAGCATTTCAAGCGAATCGCCGACGCCAGCGGCCTACCGCTGATCGCGTTCCAGTACCCGCTGGCGACCGGGCAGGGCTATCCGCGCGACACGCTCCTCAAGATGGTCGAAGAGGTGCCTACCATCCGCGCCATCAAGGACTGGTGCGGCAACATCCCGCAACACGAGATGCATGTCCGCGAGCTGCAAAGCCTCAAGCGGCCGGTCAATGTGCTGTCGACCCACAGCGCCTGGCTGTTGAGCTCGCTCGTGCTCGGCTGCAACGGCCTTTTGTCCGGCTCCGGCAGCGTCATTGCCGACCTGCAGGCGGCGCTGGTCCGGGCGGTTAAGGCCAACGACCTTGCCGAGGCGCGCCGTCTCAACGACCGCATCTATCCGCTGGCGAAAGTGTTCTATGCCGAACCCTGGGCCGACATGCATAACCGCATGAAGGAGGCCCTGGTGCTGCTCGGCCGCCTGCCGCGCGCCGTGGTGCGGCCGCCGCTCGTGAAGATCGGCCGTGCCGAGATCGAGCGCATCCGTGCCGCCTTGGTCGAGGCCGGACTGCTATCGCAAAAAACCGCGCGCGACGCCGCGTAGGCGCCGAATACCGACCAATTGAGCCTTGTATAGGCCGCGTCTTTCGGAGTAAGTGCCGCTATGGACAGCTCCACGCCCTCGCGCTCCCGGCGCATCCTCTGGCCGAACGTGTTGACCGTCCTCAGTGCGGCGATTCTGATCAGCGCCGAAGTGTTCGGCGCGGCGTTTGCCGGCAGCTGGGCGATCGCCAACCTGTTCGCGCTCGGCACGCTCGGCGCACGCGTGCTCGACGGCCTCTTCATTCTCTGCGGCATCGCGGTGATGGTGCAGTTCGTTCGCGCCGCGCACCACGTCGAGCCGTTCGTGGCGCACTGAGGCGGCCGTTGCGCCGCCCTCTCCGGCGCTTCATGCACAGCCCGGAGCAGAATTTTACTCTTCGTTAAAACTAAAAAGCTTGCACGCGTAAGCTAAATCGCTTATTGCGATTTTGCCCAATTTCGCACGTGCCTGTGGCCGTGTGTCGGTCGGTGGGCATCCGGACAAGAGGCCGGACAGCCGCCTAAGGAAGAGACGCTACTTCCTTGCACCCGCGACCGGCAGCCGGAGGCGAAACCGGCAATGCCAGCTCTCCACTGGCGACGCGGCTTAAAGCAACGACGGAAGGGCTTTTTTGGTTACTGCCGGCGCCAATGCCGGGGACACCGAAGAGGCTTGTCCATCTTTGCCAGCAGTGCGGAACGGGATCTCCCTCATCCGGACCAAGGCAGCAATCGCGGCGACGCATGCGGCTCCGCAATGACGCGGAACCGTGCACGTCGCAGGAGGTTCACCTGGCGGCTAGGCCGCCTGCCGGATCAGGGAGCTGGGTGGTATGACCACGCGCATCCGCGAATTTCTCAAGCATCGCACCGATAACGGACCGTGCCTCGTCGTCGATCTCGACGTCGTGCGGGAGAACTACCAGAATTTTGCCAAGGTGCTGCCGGACACCAAGGTGTACTACGCCGTCAAAGCCAATCCGGCGCCGGAAATCCTCAAGCTGTTGGCCGATCTCGGCTGCTGCTTTGACGTTGCTTCGCTGCCGGAGACTCGGGACGTGCTCGCCACCGGCGCGACGCCCGACCGCATCTCCTACGGCAACACCATCAAGAAAGAGCGCGAGATCGCCGAAGCCTTCCAGCTCGGCGTCACGCTGTTCGCGGTCGACTGCGAGGCCGAAGTCGAGAAAGTGGCGCGAGCCGCGCCCGGCAGCCGCGTCATTTGCCGCATCCATTGCGACGGCTCCGGGGCCGAATGGCCGCTTTCGCGCAAGTTCGGCTGCGAGCCGGCCTATGCCGCCGATATTTTGGAACATGCCCACAAGAACGGCCTCGTCCCCTACGGCCTCTCCTTCCACGTCGGTTCTCAGCAGCACAATGTCGAAGCCTGGGACCGTGCGCTGGCCTCGACCGCGGCGGTGTTCCGCAGCTGCGCCGAACGCGGCATTGCGCTTTCGATTGTCAATCTCGGCGGGGGGTTCCCCGCCCGATATGTGCGCAAGACGCCGAAACTCGAATCCTACGGCAAGGCGATCTTCAGGTCGCTGCGCAAGCACTTCGGCAACAACCTGCCCAATACCATCGTCGAGCCCGGCCGCGGCCTGGTCGGCAATGCCGGCATCATCGAAGCCGAAGTGGTGCTGATCGCCAAGCGCAGCCCCGAGGACGAGGTACGCTGGGTCTATCTCGACATCGGCAAATTCCACGGCCTCGCCGAGACCATTGGCGAATCGATCCGCTATCCGATTCGCACGCCGCGCGATCGCGACGAGACCTCGCCTTGCATCATCGCCGGTCCGACCTGCGACTCGGTCGATGTGCTCTACGAGAAGACGCCTTACCCGTTGCCGGTATCGCTTGCCATCGGCGATAAGGTCCTCATCGAGGCGGCCGGAGCTTACACCGCGACCTATTCCTCGGTCGGCTTCAACGGCTACCCGCCGCTGCGGCAATATGTGATCTGATCAGGCCTATTTCGGCTGCACGCTGGGATTGCCGCCCGGGCTTCCGGGCGGCGGGATCACCGGTGTTTTGCCGGCGTTTGGCGTCGGCGCTTTGATGCCGGGATCGACGTTAGGCGGACAAATCACCCCGTTCGACTGATTGAGCTTATCGCTTAAAGTCCGATCAGACGAGCCACGCGCCGTATCGGCGCAGGCCTTTGGATCGGCGCTCTGTGCCTGCGCGAAAGCGGCCGAGCGCATCGACTGCGTGATCAGTATCACGACGAAAAAGATCTTCACGATCATGTTCACGGAAGGATAACGGCGGGTGAAAGCCCCAGTTCCGGCCGGGGACGTTCACGCGAGGTCGATGATTCCTGCCTCGCCGCTCTCGGTGCCCCACGCCAGGAATAGTCCGTCGGCGCTCCAGGCCAGCGCGGTAACCGGCGCGCCGCCCGGCTTCTTGGCCAAAATCTCGGCGCCGTCTTCGATGCGAATGAGCAGCAGCATGCCGTCGCCGTAGCCGGCGGCAACGATGTCCTGCTGGGGATGGCAGGCAACCGCCTCGATACGGTGCTCGGAGGGCGCCAACAGCCGCGGCTGCTTGCCCATCGGGCCGTCCTTGCTTTGGAACGGCCATAGAATGAGCTGCGTCGCGCCGGAGGTCGCCAGCCAGCGGCCGCCAGTCGTCCAGCCAAACGAGGTGACACGCGCGGCATAACCGGACATGCGCATGTGCTGGCGGTCGACGAGCCGCCAGCCATGCAGCATCGGCTCCTGCATGGTGGTGACGAGAAAACGGCCATCCGGGCTCACGGTGGCGCCGAGATGCGAGCCCTTCCATTCCAGCTTTTCCGGCATTGCCTCCGCCGCATTCGGGAACCACAGCGTGGCGCCGTTGTAATGCGCGATGGCGAGCCGAAAGCCCTTGGGCAGGAAAGCGAGCCCGCCGACGGTCGAGGGCGCTTCGCATTCGCGCAGTTCCCTGGCCTGGACGAACGCCGTCTTGCCGGCCGACCATGCGACCGCACCGTCCGGTCCGAGCGCGATATGATCGATCCAGCGATGCCTGGCGTCGGCGGCAAGGGTGCTGCTTTCGCCCTTGCCATCGGTCGCGATCAGCTTGCCGTCGTCGCCGCCGCTGATGATGCGTTCCCCGTCGGCCGTGGCGGCAAGAATCGCGCCGCCATGCACGGCCCTACGCTGCGGCTCGCCACCCGGTTCAGTGAACGTGAGCGCTTCTTCGCCGAGCACAAATACGGCGGTGCGGCCGAGAAAATGCGCGGCAAAAACGGCGCCGCCCGCATCAATGGCGCGCGTGCGTTCGACGACGGAGACGGTGTCGCTACGGGTGTCGGTCATGGAAATCTGTTGGCGCTAACCCCCTCCCTACGAGTGGAGAGGGAAGATCACGCAACGCAGCTCTCAAAACCTTCGATGATCTTCTTGCCCGGCAGATTGCGGCCGATGAAGACGAGGCGGCTTAGTCGCTTTTCGTCTTTGGTCCAAGGCCGCTGATGGTCGCCGTCGAGAATCATGTGCACACCCTGGAAAACAAAGCGCTGGCCGTCGCCTTTGAAGTTGAGGATGCCCTTGCAGCGCAAAATGTTCGGACCCTCTTTTTGCACCAAATCCTGCACCCATGGAAAAAATTTATCCGGGTCCAGCGGCTTGTCGCTTTGCAGCGAAATCGATTGCATCTCCTCGTCGTGATAGTGCTTGAGACCGCCGTGCGAATGCGTGTGCGTGTGGCCATGATCTTTGTGGCCATGATCTTGACGATGGTGATCGTGGTCGTGGCCATGGTCATGATCGTGGCCGTGGTCATGATCGTGGTGATGATCGTCGCCTTCGAGAAAAGCCGGCTCAAGATCGAGAATACGGTCGAGATCGAAGGCGTTGCGGCCCAACACCGCATCGAGCGGTATATTGGCGCGCTCGGTCTTGTGCAGCTTGGCGTAAGGGTTGATGCCGCGGATACGCGCCTCGACTTCCTCGAGCTGCTCTGGCGACACGAGATCGGTCTTGTTGATCAGGATCACGTCGGCGAAGGCGATCTGGTTCTTGGCCTCCGGCGCGTCTTTGAGCCGGTCGTTGAGCCATCTGGCGTCGGCGACCGTGACCACGGCATCGAGCTTGGTCCTGCGACCGACATTCTCGTCGATGAAAAAAGTCTGTGCCACAGGGGCAGGGTCGGCGAGGCCGGTGGTCTCGACGATGATGGCGTCGAATTTGCCTTTTCGCCGCATCAAGCCGTCAAGGATACGCACGAGGTCGCCGCGCACGGTGCAGCAGATGCAGCCGTTGTTCATCTCGAACACTTCCTCGTCGGCGCCGACGACGAGGTCGTTGTCGATGCCGATTTCGCCGAATTCATTGACGATCACGGCGTATTTCTTGCCGTGCGGCTCGGACAGGATGCGATTAAGGAGCGTGGTCTTGCCGGCGCCGAGATAGCCCGTCAGCACGGTCACGGGCACCTTTTCCGGTGCCTTTTCTTGAGCCTTTTCCTGAGCCTTTTCTTGCACTTTTGCGTCGGTCATTCGTCCCTCCGTTAGCCTCAGCTATATAGGTATCCGGCGCGCCTTGCATCACCGTGCGGAAGCGCCGGCCCCGACCCCCGACCCGGACGGGTTGCTCCGCGTGTCCCTTCAGTTATCGTTTGCGGCCATGGCGGACGCAGGGGAGGTAACGATGCGCAACGGTGCGAGCTTGGTCATTACCCTGACCATGGCAATTGGCGCCACAACCGAGGCGGCGGCGCAAGGTTATCCCGAGCGTGTCGTCCAAATCGTCGCTCCGGCCACGGCGGGATCGAGCGCGGACATTTTGGGCCGCGTGCTCGCCGATGGTTTCTCGGCCCAACTCGGCAAGCCTTTCATCATCGTCAACAAGCCAGGCGCCAACGGCGTTCTCGGCACCGCCGATGTCGCCCGCGCCAACCCCGACGGCTATACGCTGTTGCACACCGCGACTTACTCGATCACCGTGCAACCGCTCACCAATAAAGAGACCGGATATACCCATGAATCGTTCACGCCGATCTGCCAGACCTTCAAGAACGATCAGGTCATCGTCGTGCCGCCGCATTCACCGTTGAAGACGGCGCACGATCTGATCGAGACCGCGAAGAGGAGGCCGGGGGCGTTGAATGTCGGCATCCCCGGCATCGCCACCATCCCGCATCTTGCCATGATCCAATTGGCGGATCAGGCCAAGGTCCAATTCAACGACGTGCCGTTCAAGGGCCCGGCCGAGGAGCTTCAAAATGTGCGCTCCGGGCAAATCGACTTCGCCGCCGTGCCGTTGACTGCCGCGGCCGGCAGCGGGCTCCCCATGCCGGGATTGTTCGCCGAGACGCGCAATCCCTCGCTGCCCGACGTGCCGACATTCAAGGAGCAGGGCTACGACGTTGCGCCGCTGAGCTTCGGCGGTCTATTTGGGCCTGCGGGGGTGCCTGACGACGTCGCGCGCAAGCTGGAAACCGCCTGCATCGCGATCATGAAGAGCAATGCCGCGCAGCGGGTGGTCAAGAACACGCTGCAGCCGGCGGATTATTTTGCCGATAGCGCCGGCTTTGCCAAAAATATCGCGAAGGACGTCGCGGAGAAAATACGCCTCGTGGCGATGCTTAAACCCAACTAGCGGCCAGCCGATCAGCCTCCTGGTGAATTCCTCGACGTAGCGGCGCCGTTAGGCTTCCAGATGGCGGCCGGGGAATGCCTGCCAGACTACTCCGCCGATCCGCCCAAACAGGACAGACCCGACATAGAAAATTCCGGCAACCAGGGTCACGGCAGGCCCGGAGGGAACCTTTAAGTCAAAGGCAAACAGCACCCCGACGAAGCCGGAAAATAGCGCAATCGCAGTTGCCAGCACGATCATCGTAGAGACGTCGCGCGTCCAAAACCGTGCGGTAGCGGCCGGGATGATGATGATGCCGACACCGAGCAGCGTGCCGAGCGCGTGGAAGGCGTTGATGAGGTTGAGCACCAACACCGCCAAAAAGGTCAAATGCGCAATGCCGTCCGCGCGGCTGACCGAACGCAAAAACCCTGGATCGACGCAACCAAGCACGAGTGGGCGGTAGATTAGCGCCAGTGCGCCGAGGCTGATCGTCGCATTTGCGGCGATGACCAGGAGCTTTTCGGCGCTCATCTTCGCCGCCACTTCACCGAACAGGAACGTCATGAGCTGTTCGATATCGATGCCGTTGACCGTCACGATCAATACGCCGAGCGCCAGCGATACGAGTAGAAACACGGCAAGCGATGCGTCCTCTTGCAATGCGGTAGCCCGGTTGACCGCTCCGGCCAAGAGCGCAATGAGGAGCCCCGCGACCAGACCGCCAAGCGTCATGGCAAAGACATTCAATCCGGCGGCAAGAAAGCCGATCGCAACGCCGGGTAAAATGGCATGCGACATCGCATCGCCGATCAGGCTCATGCGCCGCAGCATCAGGAATACGCCGATAGGGCCGGCGCTTAGCGCCAACGCAAGAACGGCCGCCAGCGAATGCCGGACCGCAGTTTCGCCAAGAGGCTCGATCAAATAATGAGAGAGCATAATGCCTAAGCCACCTCACGCACGGCGCAGGCTTCCGCGCTTTCGTCAAAAGCCTCGCACATGAGGCGTGCCTTATTGAGATTCTCCGCAGTCAGGACGCTCGCCGTAGCGCCCCATGCCACAGGCTCGCGGGCAAGCAGCAACGTCTCCGGAAAATTTGCACGCACCAGTTCGATATCGTGCAACGCCGCCAGCACGGTGCGCCGCTCCTTGTGCCAACGCCGCACCAGATCGAGAAGGTCAAGGGAGGTCTTGGCGTCGACAGCAGCAAATGGCTCGTCGAGCACGATGACGCGCGCGTCCTGCACGAGCACCCGCGCAAATAGCATGCGCTGCATCTGCCCACCGGAGAGCGTGCCGATGGCGCGCTGCTCGAATCCGGTTAAACTCACGGCGGCGATGGCCGCGTCTATAATATTCCGATCCTTGCCGGCGATGCCGCCGAACGCGCCCCGGCTGCGCCAGAGCCCCATCGCCACCATGTCGTACACGGTGATCGGAAACGAACGGTCGATCTCCGGCACCTGGGGCAGATAGGCGATATCGCGAGCGTCGAGCCCGTCGCGCCCGATCGATCCGGCGAGTGGTTTCAAGAGGCCGACCACGCCCTTGAACAGCGTCGATTTGCCGGCGCCGTTCGGGCCGACGAACGCAATCAGTGAACCACTCTCGATTGCGCCGTCGAGATGGTGGACGGCGGGGTGACGCTCGTAGCCGAGGGTCAGATTGTTAAACCGGAGCGATGTCATCGCCTGCTCACCGCGTCGCCCACAGGAATGCGCTCCAGATCAACGCTATCAGCACGCCCGCGACCGCAAGCCGCCGCGCTGCCGATAGCCGGAGCAGCGAGGGCGCGATTGCGGGCGAGGGATGCGGTTCCCCGCCATGGTGGTGATGATGGGTCATAAAATTTCCGGTCGGACAGGTAAGCCCATTTGTTATAATATAACATTACGGAGCGGGCATGCCAGCGGCCCGCAATTGGCATTGCCAAGCGCCGTCCCAGTCCCGATAAGGCTTGATCTTCACCTCGCCCCCGGCCGGGCGCGGTAATCTGAAAGCGAGCAGCGTGAGCGAGCAAAAAGCCCGCGCCATATGCGTCGGCGAAGTTTTGATCGAGTTGGCGCGCGGGGCGAATGGTACGTTTGCGCTGTCCTGCGGCGGCGATGCATTCAACACTGCGATCTATCTGGCGCGCGCCGGCATCGACGTGGCATTCGCCAGCGCCGTCGGCGACGATCCCTATTCCGACAGCGTGCTGGCGCTCGCCGCCGCCGAGGGCGTATCGTTAAATCTCATCCTGCGCGTGCCCGGCCGTCTGCCGGCTCTGTGTCTGATCGAGCCCGGCGCTTCCGAAGCGCGCAACATACGCACGTGGCGCGAAGGCGCTCCGGCGCGCGAACTCTTCGAGCTGCCCGATTGGATGCGCGTTGCCGAACGCCTCACCACGGCGCCGCTCATCTATTTTACCGGCATCACGCTCTCGCTGTACTCGAACAACGGGCTTGGTCGGCTGTTTGCCGTGCTCGAGCTGGCGCGCCGGCAGGGCGCCAAGGTGGCGTTCGACGGCAATTTCCGGCCGCGCGGCTGGAATGGCGACCTGCAGCGCACGCGCGCTGTGTTCGTTGAAGCGCTCAAGCGCGTCGATATCGCGTTGCCGGCCTTCGATGATGAGGCGGTGCTGTGGGGCGACCCGAGTTTGGAGGCGACGGTGGCGCGGCTGCAAGCCTTCGGCATCGGCGAGATCGTGGTGAAGAACGGCCCCAACAGCGCGCTGGTGGCGAGCGGCGGTGGCCAAGAGTTCGTTCCCGTGCCCGAAGTCGTGGTGCCGGTCGATGCGACGGCCGCCGGCGACGGCTTCAACGCCGGCTATCTGGCGGCACGGTTAAACGGCGACGATCCAGCGCAGGCCGCCGGCGCCGCGCACCGGCTTGCCGGCAGCGTCATTCGTCATCCCGGTGCATTGATGCCG
>Ga0207416_1000600_pt1 | contig 58812 bp, 62 predicted proteins | sample PaiPotPPM11metaG_FD_184107 | JGI IMG/M metagenome (GOLD analysis project Ga0207416, IMG submission 184107) | Iron sulfur acid spring bacterial and archeal communities from Banff, Canada, to study Microbial Dark Matter (Phase II) - Paint Pots PPM... ... | reverse complement strand
GACAGAAATTTCGCCGCGGCGTGTCGCTCCGCGCGTGCGCATCGCTATCCGCCCGGTACGATCTACGGGCATCTTAACCGCTCACTCCATTATTACAACCCGCCATTATTACAACCCGACCGGGGCCAATCTGAAGCGTACTCATCGGCTCCGGCCGTTCGACTGCCCCGGCGCTCTCATTTATAAGAACTCGATGCGTTCGCGGCCAGGCGCAATCCCAGGACCGATTCCATCGCGATGAATCTCGCTGTTGGCGTGGCATTGATCGACCTGTTGCTCATCGGGCCGGTGGTCTCGCGCGCGATCGAAGAACATATCGAGCTTTTTTTTCTCGCTGTCGGGCTGCTCGCGATGACGCTGGCAGGGGCGTGGCGATGGGACGTCGCGAGCCGCGCCGCCGCGCTGCCGTTGTGGATCACGCTGACCGTGATCGTCGCCGACGTCATCTTCGGCCGCGCGCGAGGCCTGATGGATCGTTCGCTTGGATGGATGCGGGGGCGTGTCGATCGTCCATTCCTGTGCGGCGGGGCTGTCTTCGTCATCGCTTTGCTGTCCGCGATGCTTACTTCGATCGTCGCGGCGCTGATGCTGGCCGAGGTGGTCGAACTGATGCGCCTCGGGCCGCGCGCGCGAGTCCGGGTCACGGTGGCCGGATGCTTTGCGATTGGGCTGGGCTCCTCGCTGACGCCGCTCGGCGGGCCGCTTTCGACACTCGCCGCTAGCGGCTTGGGGATGGGCTTCGGCGGGCTGTTCGCGATGCTTGCGCCTTACGTGCTGCCGGGGATGCTGGCCTGCGCGATCGTCGCGGGGCTCTTTGCTACCGGCGACGGCGGCGCGAGCGCGTCTGCGGTAGCGCCCACCGTCGTTCCCATCCGCGAATCAGCCGTACGGGCGCTCATCCGCGGGCTCAAGGTCTACGTTTTCATCGCGGGACTGGTGCTGGTCGGGGAGGCCTTTGCTCCGCTGGCGGCGCGCTACGTGCCGATGTTCGGTCAGTCGGCGCTCTACTGGGCCAATATGGTTTCAGCCACGATGGACAACGCGACGCTGGTCGCGCTGGAGGTCCACGCGATGGACCCGGCGCGGGCGCGAGCGGCGATAATTGCGCTGCTGCTCGCGGGCGGGATGCTCATTCCAGGCAACATCCCGAACATCGTCGCCGCCGCCGCGCTGCGGATCGGCGCCGGGGAGTGGGCGAGGATTGGCATACCAATGGGCCTCGTTCTGCTTGGCACCTACTTTGCGTTGCTGCACGTCGCAGGATGAGACGCGTGGTGCTACCGGTATATGGCGCCGGATTTTCATTACGAAATGCAGGCGCTTGCAATGCCGTGCAGCAGCGCGGGTTCCGAGCGAGTCCACGTGGTCGGCATGGTGCTGCCTAAAAAGGCGTCAAGCGAATGAGTCACGGGCGTTGCGTTAGATGAATTTTCGTGACACAAAGCGTGGGATGCCGCCGCGCCGGAATCGCAAGCGCGTCGCTTGCCCGGCCGCGCAAAATCTTGCGGTCGTTCCCACGAACATGAAACGCTGTCGGTCTTTAGCTTAAGCGGAAATACGGGGTTGCCGTCCCTGAAGCGGCCAGGAGGGCTACGCGTTCGATGACTCCAAAACAAATTCTCCAGATGATCAAGGACAAGGGCGCCACGTCCGTGGACTTGAAGTTCATGGACCTGCTGGGGCAGTGGCAGCACTTCACTGCGCCGATCAGCGAATTCCAGGACGAATCGTCGTTCGAAGACGGACTGGGGTTCGACGGGTCGTCGATTCGCGGCTGGCAGTCGATCGACAACAGCGACATGCTGGTCATCCCCGACCCCAACACCGCAGTGATGGACCCCTTCACCAAAGAGCCCACGCTCACCATGATCTGCGACATCTCCGATCCGATCACCCGCGCCGACTACTCGCGCGACCCGCGCAACGTCGCGCGCAAGGCCGAGGCCTACCTCAAGTCGACCGGGATCGGCGACACCGCCTACTTCGGACCCGAGCCCGAGTTCTTCATCTTCAACGGCGTCCGCTACGATTCCAATCAGCACTCGAGCTACTTTTACATTGAGTCCGAGGAAGGCTTTTGGAACAGCGGCCGCGAGGGCGCCAACCTCGGCTACAAGCCACGCTACAAGGAAGGCTACTTCCCGGTGCCGCCCAACGACAGCCTGCAGGACATCCGCTCCGAGATGGTGCGTGAGATGGAGCGCGTCGGCATCCGGGTCGAGAAGCACCATCATGAAGTCGCCACCGCCGGTCAGGCCGAAATCGACATGCGGTTTCAGTCGCTGGTGAAAATGGCCGACTGGCTCACCTGGTACAAATACATCTGCAAGAACGTCGCGCTCCGTCACGGCATGACGGTGACCTTCATGCCCAAGCCGATCTTCGGCGACAACGGCTCCGGCATGCACACCCATCAGAGCATCTGGAAGGGCGAGACGCCGCTGTTCGCGGGCTCGGGTTACGCCGGAATGTCGGAGATGGCGCTGCACTACATCGCCGGCATCCTGCATCATGCGCCCGCGCTCGCGGCGTTCACCAATCCGGGCACCAACTCGTATCGCCGCTTGGTGCCGGGTTTCGAGGCGCCGATCAACCTGGCGTACTCCAGCCGCAATCGCTCGGCCGCCGTGCGCATCCCGATGTATTCGCCCTCGCCCAAGGCCAAGCGAATCGAGGTGCGTTTCCCCGACCCGACCTGCAATCCGTACCTCGCGTTCTCGGCGATGCTGATGGCGGGGCTCGACGGCGTCCAGCGCAGGCTCGATCCAGGCCAGCCGCTGGACAAGGACATCTACGCGCTGACCCCGGCCGAACTGGCCGAGGTGCCCAACATGCCGCCATCGCTGGAGGCCGCGCTCGACAATCTCAAGCGCAGCCATGAATTCCTGCTCAAGGGCGACGTCTTCACCGAAGACCTGATCGAGACCTGGATCGACTACAAGATGTCGAAAGAGGTCAGTCAGACGCGCCTGCGGCCGCATCCGTACGAGTTCGCGCTGTACTACGACGCCTAAGGGCGCAACCGCGTAGCGCGCGGCCACGCGGCGCGCTCGCGGCGAGTCGATTATGCAGAGGCGGCGGACCCTGTGTCCGCCGCTTCTTTTTGTTTCATCCGCGAGCGCGCCGGAGGCGAGCGAAGCGGCGTGTTGCACGCGTGTCGCAGATGATATTTTGATCTACCGTACGGCCTGCGCCCCGCGTCGGGGCGCAGGCCGTACGGTAGCACCCACGATGCGTCCATCCAGAGAATCAACCAGCGCGCCGCCGAGCACCGCCGCGCCCGCCCGGCGGGCGAGCGCGGCGGTGCTCGCGCTCGTGCTAATGGTTTACGCGATCGCAGGCATGCAGCAGCTTTCTTGGGCGTCGGCCGAGAATCCGCCGACGCCCAGGAAAGCCGCTGCGGCCCCGGGCGCCGCCGCGGCCGCGTCGGCCGCGGCCGGCGCACACGCCCGCGCGTCCGCCGCAAGCGGCGCCCCGGCGACCGCGGCGCCGCAGCCGAGCGCGCTCACGCGGGCGCCTTTCGCCGCCGCATCGCCCGCGGCCGACGAGCACGCCGCCGTGGTCAACCTTCTCGGCGAGACCATCGCCTGGTATCGGCAGTTCGCAACTGAGGAACGTCTTGCGGTTGAGCCGGCCGAGACGCTCTTTGTTGACGACGACCGTCAGATGGCTCTCGAGGTTGTGAAGTTCGCCTTTCAATACGCGCGCGCGGTGGCCGCACTGTTGAAATCCGAGAAACCTCCCGCCCCGCCGACGCCGCAGACGAGCGCGGCCGGCGGCCCGGGTAAGAGCGGGACGGCCGCGTTGCCCGGACTGGCTATTCTGATCGCCAGGGCCCAGCAGCAACAAAACAACCTCAACCAGCTCAAGCAGCAGGCCGAGCAGCTCAAAGCAGAGATCGCCGGCGTCAAGGCCGCCAGGCGCGCCGCACTAGCGCGCCAGCTCGCGATTATCCAGAGCCAGATTGAACTCACCCAATCGCGCCTGGCTTCGTACAACGCGCTCATCCAGTTCGAGAGCACCACGGTACTAGGCGGCACTCAGAGCACTGGGTTGTCGAGCCAGATCGACGCGCTCCAGCGCAGCGTGCCGCAGTTGAACGCGCCGGCCAAGGCCGCCGCGCCGGCAGCGCAGGGACCGCTGCCCGTGGCGGCGGTTACGACGCACAACCCCGCCGAACTTGCGGCGTCAGCGCCGGATAATGCGTTGTTGGGCATTATCGAATCATTGATAAGGCTTGGCGAGGAATACCATGCGCTAAGCGACCGGATTAACGAGACCCGCCGTCTGTCGGCGTTGAACGCCACGGCCCGCACGCCGCTGATCGCGCGCATGCGCGAGCTCAATGCACACGCCGACGCGCTGGCAGCCGAGCCCAGCAGCGACGACCTGGCCGCCAACCTCGCGCGCAAGCAGCAGTTCGACGATCTGATCAAGCGTCACAAGTTGATCACCGAAGCGCTGGTGCCGCTCACCAAGCAAGATGTGGTCTTGCAGCTATACGTCGCAAATCTCCAGCAATGGAGCGACATGGTCGATCAACGCTCGGACAACCTGTTTCGCCGCCTTCTGCTTCGGCTCGGCGCGCTCGGCGTAGTCCTGCTGACGGTTTTCATTGGCGCCTTCATCTGGCGCAGACTGACTTTCCGCTATGTGCAGGACCTGCGCCGGCGGCGCCAGTTGCTGCAGTTGCGCAAGCTGACGGTTGCGTTGGTCGTGTTCCTGGTGTTGCTGTTCGACTTCGCCAGCCAGTTGGGGACGCTGGCAACCGTGATGGGGCTGGCGGCGGCCGGCGTCGCGCTGGCGCTGCAGAATGTGATCCTGTCCTTCGCCGGCTATTTTTTCGTAACCGGGCGTTATGGCATCCGGGTCGGCGATCGCATCCAGATCGCCGGCATCAGCGGCGACGTGATCGACATCGGGCTGTTCAAGCTCGCGTTGATGGAGCTGGTGGGCGACGGCAACTCGCGCCAGCCGACTGGACGGGTGGTGGTCTTTCCCAACTCGATCGTCTTCCAGACCAACGGCAACTTCTTCAAGCAGGCGCCCGGGACCAGCTTCGTGTGGAACGAGTTTCGCCTGACACTGTCGCCGGAATGCGATTACCGGCTGGCTGAGAAGCGGCTACTCGAGGTAGTCGAGGACGTCTATGCGCGTTACCGCGACACGGTGCTGCGCCAATACGGCGATCTCGAGCGCGACCTAAGCATGAAGTTCGAGTCACCGCGCCCGCAGAGCCGGTTGCGCCTGGGCCCCAACGGAATCGAGCTGACGATTCGCTATCCGGCTGACACCCGCTACGCAGTGCAGGTCGCGGACGAAATCTCGCGCCGCGCCCTCGACGCGATCGCGCACGATCCCGCGCTCTCGCTGGCGATGCCGGGTACGCCGAACCTGATGCCGTTGGTATCGCCGCGTCCGCCGGTGGCCGAGGCTGCTGAGCAATCGCCGGCTGCCGCCTCCGATGGACACGACACGCCCCACCAGACGGAGGCCGCGATGGTCCCGGCGGGGGCCGAAGTGATAGTCGAGCCGCCGGCGAGCGAGCCTCCGGAGCCGCCGCCGCGTCCGCCGGACAAGACCTGACTGGATAGCCACGTGCAACTGAATTGAATCGAAGTTACTATACCGCCGCAGCCCTCTAGGGCTCGGCGGACAACGGCTCGCCGTCGTCGTCGGGCGCGCGGGCCAGTGCGTGCGCGATTAGCCAGAGCCCGATAATAAGCAGCACCAATGAAACGGCGGCGCCGGCGATACGCGGAATTCCCACCGCCGGTAGCATCCACCACCACAGATTAACGATCCTGAGCGTGCGCGAACTCTCGACCCTAGCCGCAAGCGGCGTAGTGCCCGCTTGGTGCACGAAGACTCCAACCTGGTCCGCGTTGCGATAGGCGTCGGCGGTTTCGCGCCACGCGGCGCCCCAGATTCTAAACGCCGGCGCGTAACGGGGATTCCATGTTTGCGCCGTGGCGCTGATCTTTGCCGCCACTGCTTCCTGGTAGTACCGCTCGTAGAAAGACATCAGCGTGGGTGCATTGACGATGAAACCAGCGATAGTCAGTCCAATCAGTAGCCAGCGCCGCCGCCGCTCGAGGAGTCCGCTGAGCGCCATCAACCCCGGCATTGCAGGCAGCAGGAGCCGTGGCCCCCAAGACCATCCTCCCGCCCAGGACATCCAGATCGAATGCTCGGCCAGGTACGCCGCGGCCACGATCACAACCAGCCTGCCCTCCAGTCGCTTGAAGACCGCGCCCGGCACCGCCGCCACGGCGATAATGGCCGGGCTGTACCACAGCAGTCCGCGGCCCGGCGAGATCAACAGTCCAGCGATCGCGTATGGCACAACACGCAAGGCGAACGATCCTGGTTGGCCGAAGTCGAACGGATTCGCGAAGCGGGCCCAGTTGTAAGCGAAGTAAATTAGCAGTCCCACCACTGTGCCGCACAATGGAGCGATCCACCTGCCCGCCGGCTGGCGCTTGCACAGCAGGTAGCTACCGAGGCACGGGCCAAGGATTATTCCGGTCGGCTTGGCCAGCACCGCGAGCAGTGCCGCGGCGGTGGCTCCGCGCCAGTAGTCGCCCAGTGTAAAATAAATGCCGGCCACGGTAAGGAGCGCGAGCAGCGGGTCCGCGAAAAAAAACCGGCTGTAGACCGGGGCAATCGTGCCGAAGGCAAAGCCGAGAGCGGCAAGTATCGCCCCTCGGGTAGTGGCGCCCAGGCGCCGGGCGAGCAGGCCCACCATCAATGCGCTGACGGCCGAGAGGATCGGCGACAAGGTGGCGGCAAACAGCGCCGCGACGTAATGCTGCGGCAGGCCCAGGCGATGACTTGCAAAAATAGCAATTCCCACCAAAGGCAATGCTATTATCGATAAAAGTGGATACCAACTGGAATAGAACACACCATGGCGCCCGATCGCCCCGAGTCCAACAATCGGCACTGCAAAGCCATGTCCGGTGAGCAGCGACTCGGATACCGCGACCATCGAATTGCCATCGACCGAGTAGATGACGGCCGGAAAGAAAGCCAGGTAGGCCAGGCATATTCCTACCGCGCAGAGCAGCGGAGGTTGCACCCTGCGCCCGCCGGCGTTTCGCCTCATTGACAATGAGCAGCGGAGCGCGAAGTTGCCGCCTTCGTCAGCTCGGGGGATAAACTCGTCGCCGATGAACTCGTCGCCGTCTCCGGCTTCGCCCGCGCAAAAAAGTACGCCGTCAGATAGGCGAGGATGGCCGCGGCAAAGCCGTACTCGCTGGCGATGCGAAAGGATGCGCCGCCAATCCAATGGTAATCTTGCAGCAAGCTCAGCGGGTAGTTTGAAAACGCGAGCAAATAGCTTGCGATCGCGCCGTAGATCACGCGTGGTTCGACGTCACCGCGGCGTGAGGCGTCCGCGATCGCTGCGAATGGCACCGCCAGCAGGATCAGATAGTGGCCATGCGCCGTCGGCGCGAGCAGGATCATCGCCACCATCCACAAGGAGAGCGCACGCCAGCCGCGATCAGGTTCGACGCTCGCGCTGGCGCCGACGGTCAGAACGAAAAGCGCAACCTCCACGGTAATGACCGCCACGCTGCGGATGGCGTCGATGCTACGAGTCGGCGAGGTGCCTCCCTGAGACCAGAACAGGCGCGACACGAACCCGTTGATCGAAAGATTATCGGGATGCGCGAGGAACTGCCGGTGGTTCGTGAAACCCCATGTGCCGACAAATGACAGGACGTTCGCCGGCCCCATGCTCCATATTGTCAGCGCGCCGAGCATCGCCCCGCCGATGATCATCCAGCGCAGCGCACCCCACTGTCTCCGGCCGGCCAGGTAAAGGGCGAGCGTCCACGGGTACGCCTTGAGCGCCGTGGCCATCGCGAGGTTGAGGCCGGCCCAGCAATTCCATCCACGCCTCAGGCAGTACATCGCGGCCACGATCAGCAACAATATCAAGCACTGGGTATTGGCAAAGTAAAAGAGCTCATATACGGGCGGATAGATGAATAGCATCCCCGTGAACAGGAGCATCTCCCGGAGCGCGAGCGAAGTTTCCGTAAACAGCAGGAGGCCGAGCGCGAACACCAATGACACGAACGAAATACCGATCCACATCCAATAGGCCGTGCGCGCGCCGAGCCTCGTGAGCGGCTCGATGCATAGCAAGAGGATCGGCGTCTGGTTAGAGATATGGTTAACGCCTATATCCACTCCTTTGGAATGAGCGAGAGCGTCGAATTTGTCGGTGTAAGGATTCGAGCCCAGGCGAAGCGACAGTGCGGCGGTGTAAAAGTGACCGAAGTCGCCGAGCTTCGGCGGAGCCGGGAGTTTGAATAGAATAAACCGCACCGCGTATGCGAGTACCATCAGCCACAGCAGTCCGAGGACCCACGGGCGCGTCAATGTTGAGATCATGCGCGGCAGCATGTCTCGACCAGGCGTTCGTGGCGGCTCGTCATCGGTGACGAAGTTCCCTTCACATACCAAGACTCAAGCCCTCTGAGCGATGGACACCGCGAATACCAGCGCCCTGGGCGAAGTACTATGAACGCGGCGCTCCGCGACTCCGCACAACCTTGTCAGTTGGATGTGTGCCGCGCAAGGCTTCGGCAACCCGGCAGGCGGAGATGCTATGGAACACAGATCCAGATGTTGTTCAGTCCGTTAACCCACGCTCCAGTCCTGGCTCCCGCGCTGGTACAAGCCACGGGCGGATTCGCTGGTGGGTCGCAATCGACGCAGTAGCGCCGCGCTCCGTTCGTGACGCTGCTCGGCAAGTCGGCGAACTTCACACCTGGATCCTGACCGCCCAGGCTTTCGCTCAGCCACCATGACTTGCCGGCGTTAGTAGAGGCGATGCCGCTGGGCTGTATAGCGTCCCGCACTACGACGGGCGACAACGGATTCGCGATCACATTGAGCAGCTCGGCCGGGCTGCCACCGGTGAACTGGGTTCCGTTGACGATGAACGGTGCGCCGCCGCTGATCGCGAGGTAGGCATTGCCGGTCGCGCCGCTGAGCAGTTGGCCGCCGTTGATGACGATCGGGGCATACGCGCCGTTGGAATAGACGGCCGCGATCTGATTGGTCGCAGTATCTTCGACGTCGAGCTCGGGACTGTCCAGTAGCGCCTGAGCCTGCACGAAGTACAGCGGTGCGACGGCAAACGTCCGGTCAGTGAAATCGGGCATTATGTAATGCCCCGAACCGCTCACTTGGCCAATGCATGAATACTGTCCGTCGCACTGCAAATGGTCATAGAGATTGTTGCCCCCCTGATTCAGAAACAGGAACCCGACGTTGGTTTTAGCGGCTGGAACGACGCTACAGAAGAACCGGCGAACAGTGTCTTGGAAGTCGTTGTCGTGCAGGTTAAGACAAGTCCGTCCCGCACCCTGCACCTGGATATTCTCGATAGTTGAGTTCAGCATCCAGTTCGCATAGATGCCGTTGTCGCTCAATTGCATATTACCAATGTAGAGCGGATTCAGATCCGCGGCGCCATTGCTGGTTTCGATTGGGATGAAGACATTGGTGCCGCCATTTATCCCGCTGTACCCTTCAATGGTCCCGGTTGGCGCGTTCGTCGGAAAGTTCTCAAGAAACATCGTGTTGGCGTCGGCGTTGAACTTAGCGGTCGGCGGGGTAAAGTTCGAGGTATAGCGCGCCGTGTTGGAGATGCGAATTGAGTCATAGAAGGCGGGCGTCACGTTCGTGGTGGTGCTCATCCCGAGATATGTGCTCGGCGACTGGTCGGCTAACTCAAAACTCTCATAGGGCGGTATCGTCCAGCTTCCAGATGCCGCCGTCGAGGCCGCCAGCACGCCGTCGATAAAAAGCCGCAACGTGCTGCCATCGTAGGTCAGCGCCACGTGATGAATATGGAATGCGGTCAACCTGCCGGTGGTGCCGGCGCCCACGGTGACACTGGATCCGCCGATGTCGGCACTGGCCCGAAGACAATTGCTTCCGCCGGTGCAACCGCCGCCCTCCATCAAAAACGTCAGAGCGTTTGGATTGCTTGCCTCCGGGACGCCCGAGTGGATACCAATCAAGTTGAGGTTATCAAAGCCGCCACCGTCATCGAAAAACGGCTCGACGTAAAACTCGACCGTGAAGTTGGCGAATCCATTTATACTGCTTTCGAGATTCGCCGCGTTCATTATCTCCATCGTGGCGTTATTGATTCCATATCCCGCACCATTGAAGAACTCCGGATCCTCAGCATCGAGGCTTCCTCCGCTACCAGTCGCAATTGTCTTGCTACCCCCAGTAGTTGCCAGCACCCATACGCAGTTGTTATCCGACGTCGTTGTGCCTTGCGGAGAGGTCGGCCAGGTGGGCTGGGCGCTGCCTGAAGTGCAGCCATTGCCGCTGTTAAAGAAAGTCTGGACTTCGATATTCCCGTTTGAATCGAGGATGTCCGACGTTATCGACGCGGCGCCGCTGGAGTTGGGACCTCCATAACGATGAGCAGCGTGCCAGGTAGTCGAAATGCTTGTGGTCAGCGGCGGCTTCCATCCGGCCTCGGCCGCCTGCGCGATAATCGTCGAGCCGAAATAGTTCTGGCAGAACCTGGTTTGCTGCCATCCACCGCCGTTGAACTTGAGCGAGCAGTTGAGCAGGATCGGCGCGCTGGTCTTGTAGCAGAGCCCGCCCGGAGTCGCGGGCAAATACACTTCCGGCTTGTTGGTACCCGACGCGCCGCAAGATGCGTTGACCGCCGCCTGAATCGCCGCGGTGTCGTCGCTCACCCCGTCGCCCTTGGCAAGATAGGGCGGCGCCTTAACGTTGATCGCTCCATTTAAGTGCCCGCTGATGTTCGCGCTTTCGTCGACGACGGTGAAGGGCGCGGTCGCGCCGTTGCCGACCGCGATACCATTGCCGGGCACCAGCAGCTCGCGATATTGGGGATCGCCCGGCTGGTCGGTCTTGACGCTGGATGCCGCGATGATGTTGTGGCCGTTGGCATTGAGGTCCTGCTCGAGCGCACCGATGGCGCAGCTCCAGACCCCGCGCGCGCCTTTCGCCCACGCTCCGGCGCCGCCGGCGCTGCACGGCGCCGTCGCCTGGCAATCCTTGCACCACAACAGTAGCCCATCCTGCTCGGCAGGCAGGCTCGCCAAGGTCAGACCGGCAAACTGCGGCGCGATCGGTTGAGCGCCCGAGAAGCGCTGATTGATCGCCTGCCGGAAGTTGAACCCGGCGCCGATGCCGGTGAAGTTTGGGATCGACTGGTATTGCGCCGCCGCCGCCCCGGCCATCGCGGCCAGTATCACGAGTGAGCGCAGGAACACTTTCGATAGCGATTTATACATGATGTAAGTCCGTCAGAATCCGATTGCCAGCCAGGAGAACCCGTTGCTCAACTCGCCCGCGTATGGCGGCGTGGTCGGGTCGCCGGGGAGGTTGCCCGGAACGTCGAGCACGAAAATCGCGCCGAAAACGCCGTAACTGATGACCGAGGCGGCGGTGTTGCGCCCGTGGGTTTGGTAATAGACGTTGGTCGCCAGCGGCGGCAGCAGGATCGCGTTGGGAAATGGGATCGGCCAGCTCACCGTGAATTGCGTGTCGTTGAGGATGGCCTGCTGCGAGAGCGCGTAGTAACCCCACTGAATGATCGCGATCGCCGAACCGCGGCTCACGTCAGTCGGCGGGATTTTCAGATAGCCTGCGGTCTTAAGTGAGCCGGTGAAGCCGGCGACGAAACTCTGCAGCGCGCCGATGTTCGCGATGTTGGTATTCTGCCGTCCGTAGAGAAATGCCGTGCGGTTGGCGAGCTGCTGATGGGGTTCATTGCTCACTCCGATACCGCTGAAGCTCGCGCCGGTGCCTGCACCTTCGACCGGATCGGTTTGCTGGATCTCGTAGATCTCGTTGGCGGTATATTCCGCACTATCGATAAGCGTTGCCATCATTTACCTCAGTAGTTGTTCAGAACGTGAAGGTCCAGGTGCCTTGGTAATTCGCCGTGCCGTTGAAAGCGAATGCGGGCACCACCGCGTGCGCCAGCATCGGAGCCGGTGCGGTATGCAGCGCGACCAGGGTCCAGACTACGCCGCCATCAGTGGTGGTGGCGCCGAGCGCCGTCGCCCACGTCGGCGCCGCCGAACCGCTGGTGCCCGCTGTCGTACAGCGTTGGATATCGCCGTTGGCGTCGGCGATCAAATTGTCGGCCGCCCACGCCGTTGAGGCCGCCCACACTGGATTCGCTGTGCCTAGCGCGGCCGGCATCGCGGCCGCCGCCCCGTTGGCGAAGAGGCCCACCTCCTGCACGGTCATACCGAGCGCGCCGTAGTCGGCGGTCGCCGTCAGCGCGTAATTGAATTGCACGCTGCCGGTATTGGGAAAAGTATGCGTGCCCACCGCGTTATAATATTTCGGCGAGGTGCCCAAGTCGGTATCGTTCACGGTCGGCGCCGCGCCCCCAGAGCCGAAGCCGACCGCCAGTGCGTATTGGCCAGACGTGACGCCGGCCATCAGGCTGGCCAGCGCTGGCAGCCCGGCGTTGACGAACAGGTTGCGGCATTCCCATACCAGCGCGCCGCGCCTGAAGATTCTGACTATTCCTTTTGGCCGTTTTACCATTGCTTTACCCGTTTGCCGAAATAGGCACTCCGTTGGCGACCACGCCCGAGTCGGCCACTGCCGGCTCGTGTGCGCCGTATGTTATCCCGATATGGTAGTAATGCCGGTTGTAGACCGGCGCGATTACTCGCCGGTCCGCTAGCGGCGCGATTGGCGCGGTCAGCAGGTCGCTCGGCGCAGGCGCGTGGTCGACCGCGCCAGTGAAGTCGCTCGGTGCCGGTGCCGCGTCGGCGAGTGGCGCTGCCTCGAACACCAGCGCATCGAGCCAGCTACGCATGGGCTTAAAGAAGTTCAGCGCGGCTACAATTCGCGCCGCGTCGTTCATACCGACCACTTGTCCGACTCCCAGATTCACCACCACCCGAAATATCGCCCAGCCCTCTGAAGACGGCCACGCACTGCCGCCCCAGCTCGCCTGTCCCTCCAGAAAGGCGACGCTGGACCAGCCGAGCGCGCCCAGCGCCTGCCTGATTGAATAGGGTGTGCCATGCACACGATGCAGCGGGATGGCGGCCTGCAGCAGCGCGCGCCACGAATCGAAGTCGGTCGGCCCGGCGCTGCCCGACGACGACAGCAAGGTGTCGATATCGGTTAGCGAGTCGACGTCGGTCAGCGCGTCGATGCTCTCGCCCGAGGTAGTCGCCGCGAGCTGCCACTGCGGATCGAGCATGTCGAACTGCCAGGCCAGGAAGATCAGCGCCGAATCCGGAGCCGAGGCGAGCCGATAGATCAGCAATGGCGTCAGGTCGAGCGCATCGAGCCGCTCGATCGTCGCCAATAGCGATTGCGAACGCAAATCGTTTATCGAGGGCGGTAGCTGTAGCTGCGCCATCAGTCCACCAGCATTTCCGGCGCCGCCGCGCCGCCGTCGCGCGATTGTCTACCGCCGCTATGCTGCGCCTCGGTTGCGCAATACATGTGGGGCTCCGGTTCCGGCTCAGGAATTGGCTTGGCGATGTCGAATCGCGCGATCAGCTCGTCAGCCTCCACCGCACTGCGCTTGTGATCCGCGATAAGGTGCGCGCGCACCGCGTCCGCCATGCACAAGTCGCCCCGGCATAACGGGCAAAACTGTCTGGCCGCGGCACCCATCACGAATGCTCCGTAGCGATCGCCTGCGCCAGTGTGATCGCGGTGCAATTGGCCCATTGTCCCACACTGAGCTGGGTATACGACGGCTGCGTCAGCACTACCTGGTAGACGCCGGGGACCGAGAGCGCCGCCACAATCTCGCTCGGCACGATGTCGCGCTGGATGCGAGCGGCCAGGTTGAGCGCGATGTCCTGTGCGGCGGCGTTGACCGCGGCCATCGTCGAAATCGGTTCGGCGTCGGCGAACAGAGTGACCGTGCCCGCAATCTGGTAGTCGATCTCGCTCACCGCGAGCGCGCTCACCGCGTCGGTGAGCGGCCGCACGTTGTCGGCTCCCAGCGCCTGCAGCACTTTGGCGAGCAGCGCGGAGTTCGCCACGCCCGCATTGTTGGGCGACGCCGCCGGCTGCGCAGCGATCGGTCCGGTCAGGATGTATACTTGTACCGTGCCGGGCGTGGGCGACGTCACGCTCACGTCGATAATCGAGGGATCTACACCGAGCGCGAAGAAGCGGTACGCGCCCGCCGGGCCCGCCACACTGAACTGGTTGGGCGCGGCCTGGATGCGGGTGCGCAGATGGTCGTCGGTCTCGGGCGCCGAGCCTCCGCCGCTTGTGATGGAGTTAGTCACCGACGCGATTAGCACGTTGGGGTTGAGCAGCACGTTGATCTGGCCCGGTAGATAGCCATTCGCGTTGGGACCGGGAGCGGTGCAGGTCGCCGTGACGCTCGCGACCGTCGTCGCGGCCGGCACGATGAGGTCCGCGTTGGTGGCGAAAGCGAATTCGCCGTCGGCGGTGCCAGCCCGCGTGCCGGCGGGGATGGTATATGGAAGCGTCAGCGCGTTTTGCAGATTGAACTGCAGCGTCGTCACCGCGCCCTGCGCACCGAGCCGCGTCACTCCAAGCAACTGCCCGAGGTAATCGATCATCGGAAAGACCGCGAAGGCGAGCAGGTTCTGCTGCCCGGCGTACTGGATCGCGTTGCGTACCAGGGACTCGCGATAAGCGTACAAGTTGATCAGCAGGCGTTCGACTTGCGCCGGTTGCAAGGTGCGGCCGGCGGCGGCCTGGAAGGCCGCGACCATGTCGGCCAGGATCAGGTTGGGGTTCAGCCCGTCGGCGTCATTGATGAACGTCGGCGGCGGCAGATTCGATATTCCGGCTCCCATCTGGCATCCCTTCGCGATTGGCACGCATGCTGCGCGCGTCCCGAACTTGCTATCCCTGGCTGGCTATCCTGGCTGGTCCGCGCTCGCCAGCGCGATCGTCGTGTTCTGCGCCGGGCTCGGCGCGCTGCCCAAATTAAGCTGCCACGCCACCGTGATCTCGACGTGCGCCCCCGGTTGCGTCACGATACTGCTCAGCGGCGTGGTGGTGACGGAGAGCACCTTCACGCGCGGCTCCCACTGAGTAATCGACTGAGTGACTTCACGCACTACGGCCGGCCCTGCCTGGCTAATCGGCGCATCGATATACTTCCAAAGGTCGGTGCCGAACGTCGGACGGAGCACGTCTGTGCCCTTGGGCGTGGTCAGAATGATCGCGATGCATTGGTCGACGTCGTCGACTCCCTTGACGACCTTGCCTATTCCCGATCCTGGCTGACCTAAGGAATCGAGCATCAGCGACCAGTCCGCCGACTTGATGTCCGAAAGTGTGATTGCTCCCGCCGGCATTATGCAGAGGTCCTCGCGCAGTCATCCTGAGCATCGCCCTGCGCTATCTGTTTCATTGCCTACAAATCCAGTCGCGACATCGGAGCGGCGGCCATGATATCGGTGAAACAATCATGACATCTGCTGCGACGGCGGTGCCGTATTACCGCCCTGCGGATCCGCGTGGGTATGCTCGTTGTAAGTGTTGATAATGCCGTCCACCGAATCGTTGTGCGCTGAAGTGATGAGGCTGATTCCGCCCGCGGCGTGAACGGTGATGTTGCCGATGGCGTCGATCGCAATCGACGCGCCATGGGCGCTCAGGTTCATCGTCGCGCCGTTGGGCAGGCTCACGGCGAGCGCGTGCGCTGCGCGGTCGTACTCGACGCTCGCTCCGTCCTTGAATGACATGTGGTATTTGTCAGCGCTCTGGACCGGCGGGGTGTCGGCGCTTGAGTATATTGCCCCTAATACCGTTCCCGCCTCGTCGTGCTCATCCATCAGGCATACAACCTGCTCGCCTATGTCGGGTATCCAGTAGCTTTTGTCGTTTTGGGTTTTCGAAAAGAGGATCGGCAGCCAGTAGGACAACATCTGGTCGCGATCCGGAAATGCGACCCGCACCCGGGCGCCTTGAAGGTCTTGCTGTTTCACCAGTCCTACGCGAAACATGTGTGCCTGCTCAGTTCAAACTCCAAGGTTATGCCGCCGAGGGCCGGGCGGCGTGTGCTACGACAGCATTCGGAGATCGGCCTCGGTTACGTAGCCGGTGGCGCGCGAAAGCCGATGCTGTGCGCGCTCGATCATGTAGCTCCCGTCCATCACGTCCCATCCCGACAGCGCAACCACGTTGCCCGCTACCAGCAGCGTCGTGCCGGGCGCGACGAGACGGCAGGTCACCAGGAGCCGGTTGGCCTCGTGCAGCGCGGCGCTCGCGCGTTCAAGGGCCTGCTGTCCGTTCTCGCAGCGTGCGACCACCTTCAGCATGTCGCCAGTCGCCACCGTGGGGCTGGCCTGCGCGGTCTGTGTATAGAGCTGCTTGCTCCGCGGATCGAAGTAGGCGGTCTGCGCCTGTTTGTAGATCCGATGGGTCTTGGCCACGAAGCTGAAGCGCTCGACCGTGTTGCGATAGAGCGTCAGTGCCGCCGGCTGCGCTTCAAGACTGGCGCGCGAGTAAAACACGAGCTGGGCGCCGCGCACCGTGAAATCGTAGTTGTGCTCGATCGCGACGCGGCGGAGAAACTCGAGGTCGGTCTCCTGTTTTTGAGTGATCCGCAAATAACTGATGTCGATTTGATTCGGTGCCCCAATCACGGTCATCCCGTGCCGCGCCGCGACCGTCGCCGCGATTTGCAGCAGCGTCTGGTTTTCGTACCCGAGGCTATTGCGGGTGCGGAGCGCAGGCGTGATCCAGGCCGGCAGGCAGCGCAGATGGAAAACGTCGGGCGGTCCCTCGAGTTCGAGGTCGTCGACCTGGAAGTCGCCGCACGGGAGCAGCAATTCGCCGGTATAGCCAATCAGCAGGCTAACCACGTCGCCCCGCTGCGGGAACCACGCACCCTGCCAGCGCTTGTCGCGGTCTTCCAGCTCGACTTCGAGTTCGCCGGAACGCCCGCCAAGCTCATCGACGTAGCTTAACGAAAGCACCATGCGCGATATGTCGGTGGTGATATTCACACCCTGATAGGTGAGTATCCAGTTGGGCGATCTGATTGGATATGCAATCGCAGCAGTCATCGGTTCAGACCGTGGTGGCGGTTTTCCAGGGTGGCAGGTCGGTGGCCAGCACGCTCTGCTGCTGGATGATCGGGATAGCCAGCGCGATCCCGGCCTCGAATACCGGCTCGATTGGCACTCCAGGGTTGGCCATGACGATAATGCTATAGTTAGCTGGGTCGCCGTAGTATTGCCACGCCAGCAAATCCCATCTCTCACCGGCGTAGGTTAGATGCTGGATGAACTGTGGCGCGCTCATAATGGCGACCTTACGATCGCGGCCGCGGGCACGTCGGCGTAGGAAAGATTCGGCCCGCCCGCACCGCCGGGCAGCGGATTGTCGACCAGCGGAGAGACCCCGGGCTGATTGAAAGTCGGCACGGTATAGCTCGCTGCGGCAGCGCCGGTCCCGAGCAGCGCGGCGGGAGAATTATAGCTGATAGCTATAGGCGCAATCCCGAGCGGCACCGAGGCCAGACGCGGTGGCGCGGCCGGATCGAGCTCGGAACCGGGCGCCCATTCGCGAAGGCCCGCCCGCACCCGGATCGCCACGGGCGCGGCGTCGGCGCCGAGTTGAATATCGCTGGTCGCGACCGACTCCACCACGAAGAAGCCACGGAAAACGCCGTTGCCGAGCACGAGTGCGCGTGCCTGATGGTCCCTGGCGGCGGCGAGCAACGAGGCGAGCTGCGCCGCCGGGTTGGTGAAGGAGGTGTGAAAGAGCATCGCGAGCGTGATGCTTTCGAGTTCGGCCGCGAGCCATTGCAGGCGCGGCCGATCCTCGACCACCCGGTGTTCTGCGTAATCGAAGCGCCGGCTGGATTCGAAGACCTCGGGCGAGCCGATCACTTGAAAGGAGATTTCGCCAAGTAGTGCGAACATGTGTATTGCCTTGATAAAATGGCTACTGGTTCGACAGCAGAGGGTTAAACTCTCGGCGCTGCTGCCGGACAATTTCGCGCGCGAGCACCTGGTGCAGCTCGCGGCCGTGGCGCTCGAGCACTTCCATCACGCGGCGTTTGAGCGCGGCCGAGTCGGCCGCGTCCTCGGAATGGATAACCACGCTGGGCGCATAGTTGATTACGATCGGACCCTGCGTCATGCCCCTCGCTAGGAGCGGAGCGGCGATGCGCGCCGTGTCGTTGGTCGAAATGAGGGGTGTGGCGAATGCTCTGGCAGGGCCCGCAGTGAGCATCAGCGGTGTCGCGAATGCGGCGGCCGCCGCCGCCCGCCTAACCGCGCGCAGCATCGGCGCCGGCCGTACGACGGCAGCGGAAGTGTGCTCGACGGCTCGTGCGCGATAGATGCCGCGCGCTGTTGCCGGTCGAGCGGCGGAAAAGCGTGGTACATTGAGGTTTGCCGGCTTGACGGCGACGAGCGCGCCGCTGGCGAATGGGATTGCGCTCCCCACGCTCTCGCCTAGCCACTTCAGCAAACGTGCGACTGCCTTGTGCGCCGAGTCGACTGAACGCGAGAGCAGCCGTTTCGCGGCATCCCAATGCCGGTAGAGTTCATATCCGGCAACCGCGAGCGCGACGGCGATAACTACATAACAGCCGAGCGACAGCTCAATGAATATCGCGACCGATCGCCCTATTGCGGCTAGCGACTCCATAAACCAGGACACGATCAGTGGTGCGCCCGTGTTAAGCAGCCAGCGAAAGGCAGACACGGGACTCAAGACGATTCTGAAGCCTTTTCGTAAAGGTGCGATCAGCTTATCTGTCACATATGTAGCCGCTTTCCCGATAGCAATCAGCGCGGCGATTCCAAGTACAATCCACTTCGTTATTTGTGAAATAATGGAAGTCTTGCCCAGGAAGGTTCTAACCTCGTTTATAGCCTTGGTCGCATCCACGAGCACTCGGTTCAAGAACGGCGCGAATGGAGCGACCGATTCCCGTGCAAGACGATTTGCGTTCTGCTTCAAAGCCGCTAGTGGGTCAGGCTCCCTTTTGTCGGGGTGCCTCGACTTCCCGTGATGCGCATGAGGGTTGCGGTACGGAGAAGCGGCGACAGAGTGCAATACGGCCGAGAAGATACCCAGCTGCGCTGCGAAACGAGGTGAGGCGGTGTCGCTCCAAAAGGGTTTGGAAACGTCATGATAGCGACGGATCTTTTCGGGCGCACCTAGCTCGTTTTCAACCGATGAATTAGACTCGCTTGAACCGGCCTTGACCTGACTCTGAGTGTCAGGGGCCGCCGACCACGCGATGACCAGGCGCGGGCTTGAAAACCAGGCACGATGTACGCGCATGTCGAAGAGGGTGTGTTTCATTGCGAGCGAGAAGTGTGCAAAGCTACGCGCGGCCTGCCGAATTGCATAAGCGCTCACCAGCGCATGCTGCATGTCGTGTGTGTTGCTTCTCGGAATCATAAGCTATAGAGCTTCACACTATGGAGAGGCATGAAACTATACTCTGGATCGAGATGCTCATCATTTTATACGTGCTGCTTGTTCTGAGTATGTCGGTCGTGGTTCTTGGATGGAACATGCTAAAGGCGGTTCTGACGCTGCTAAGATGGGTACTGCTCTGGGTTACGGGAGCCAAAGATTTGGTCGAACTCGCGAAGCGGTTCGATCGCTGGACGGTGGAAACACGCGAACGCCAGATCGCACGTGGCTCGCCCCCTACACTGGGGGGCGTGCTCAAAGTCCTTTGCTGGCGGGTGTGGAAAGTGTTTGAGCATCCGATACGGTCCTGGCGAGGTGAATTTGTTTACCCGCCGAAGAGGGGCGTCCGTGGCAGCGGCGGCTATAAGCCGTGAATATGCACGTAATCTGCGAAGCGTTAGTTTTCGAAGAGCAATAAAACTGTCCGGGAAGTGGTGAATATTGCGAGTACGCTCTTTCGGGATCATGAGCGATACCATTTCACACTATGACGCTTCGGATAGACTCCGATTTTGTTGAAGGGCTCATCGCTCTATATGTCATAGCTGGGCTGTGTACAGGTCTCATTGTTGTTATCTGGAATGTGCTAAAGGCGGTCCTGAAGCTGGTGGGGTGGATCTACCTTCGGGCAGAGGGAGTCAAAGACTTGGAGGAACTTCGCATTCGCAGTGAAGCACGCCATGCCGAGTGGGTGAAAAATTAAATCGCACGCGGTCGACCGGTCACGTTGGGAGGCGTACTGATGCTTTTCGGTCGGATTTGGACGGCGTACAGGCATCCGATACTCGCCTGGCGGGGCGACCTTGATCGACCGAAGCAAGGCACGGCCGATGCTGGAGTAAAGAGGCCGTGAATATGCACTCATCTGGCCCGACGGCGTCTCTCGAATTGCACTAAAGCTGTCGGGCAAGTGGTGCATATAGCATGTACTGTCTCTCCGGATCATAGGTGACAACTGTTCACGCTACGCAAACCATAGAGCTGCGAGCGCGGATGCGATGCCCAGTGGCTTACTGCTTATTATCACGGCGCGCGCTCATTGCTTCGTCGGCGGCGCGGTTGTAATCGGCAACCGCCGCCATCCAGAAGTCGATCTCGTCGAATTCCATCGCCGCTAGTTCCCCGACACCGAAGCCGAAGCGGACGAGTCCTGCGAAACCGCCGGCGCTGGGGAGTCCTGCGCCGGCTCGGGAAAATTTGCTCCCGTCACCTCTGCCTGCAGTACCAGCACGTCGCCGAGGTCCATCTCGACCACGTCTTCGTATACGATCGGCGCGCCGTCGATTTGCGCCAATTCGGCGATCAGAGCGAAGACCACCGCGGTCGGGTCGGGATTGCCCCCGACCGCGCGTTGCGCGTGCATGAGATCGCATCCCTTGCCTCTGCGTATCGCGGCGGTCTTGCCGGAGGGCAACGTCACGCCGCGCGATTGTGCGGGTTGTACGGAGGGCTGTGTATCGGCCATGAGGGTCATCTCCGGCGAGCCGTGATTGATCGTTCAAGAGCGCCGCTCGACGAGCGGCCTGGTCGCAGAGTCTTACGGAACCTCTAGCCGCCCAGGTTGGCGCGGAAAGTGCTGAGTTGATCGACGCCATTCACCACGTAGATATTGGCCATCACGTCGAACAGGAAAATCTGCGTACCGCCGATATATAGTTCGGAGTGATACACCGCTATTACCGACGTGGTATCCACTCCCTCGTGCGCCTTGAAGGTCATCGCGCCGGCGTCTTTGAATATCCCGGTCATCAGGTATACCACCGGCTGTTGCTGTGTGCGTCCCTGGCTGGTGTAGGTTTCGAGATTGCTGCGCACCTGGAAGTAGTGCGCCTGGACGGGGCTGTTCAGCGCCGTTTCGGCCTCGGGATAGATCGACGCCCACTTGATCTTGGCCTCGAGCTTATCGACCCCGGCCCAGAACTCCGCCGTGCCGGCCATGCCAAGCCCCTTGTGATCGACCATCTTGTGCTTGGGCTTCGCGACTTCGATTTCTTCGGCGCGGCCCAGGAGCCCGATGCCGTCGAGGTAGACGTTGGCGTTGGTGATTCGATTTACGGCCAGGTTTGACATTGCGATGAACCTCGTCAGGCCCGGGCGCGCGCGGCGCCTGAGCCTCGATTAGTGTGGCCTTAGGCGTTGAGCGTGACCGCGGTCAGAGCTGTGGTGTTGCCGAGTCCGCTCAGCAGCGTGGTGTCGATGAAGACGTTGAAGGTCAGGCGTTCGGCCGGCGGCGGCGGCATCACGTCGATGTCAAAAACCAGTTGTCCGGCGGCCACCTGGTTGGACGGGTTCTCGGCCGGGTTGTAGCTGGCGGAGCCGGCGACCAGCGCGCCGCGCCCGATGAGGCTGCGGATGAAGGCGTTGACGCTGGCCAGGATCGCCGAGATTAGCGCGTTGCTGATCGGCTGATCGATGAACTGGAGCATCGCGAGTTCCACCGATTCCTCGATTACGTCCATCGTGCGGCGCACGCTGATGAAGTTGTTGGGCGTGGTCGTGGTGGGATAGGCGGCCGAGCGGTTGCCCCAAACGCGCAGACCGGTGCCGAAGGCGTTGAAGACGCTCAGGATGCCTTGCGCGTTGAGATTGTTGACGTCACTCGCCGCGTCCAGCACTGAGGCGTAGAGCGTTACGTCGGGACCGAGCGGGCCGGTCATCTGAGTATTGGAGGGCGACCACCAGTACCCTTGCTGCAGGTCCTTGGCCGCGATCGTTCCAGCCACCCACTGCGAGTAGGGCCCCACCGCGGTAACGTTGGCCGCGTTCTGCACCGGGGTTCCTGCTGAATTGATCGTGACGCCGGTCGGGATGAGGCCCAGGTCGAAGAATTTCTCCTGCGGATAGCAGAGCACGGCCCGGTCGGAGCTGGTGTCGAACACGTTGCCCGCGACGCCGCGGTTGGCGATCGCAGTCGCCGGAGAGATCGACGGCGGCGAGTCGATAAGCGCTATCGCGCGAATCGTAAACGCCGTGGAGACCAGCGCGTTGGCGGCGGCGGCATCCTGCGAGTAGCCGGGCGCGATCAGAATCTTCGGAAAGAATCCCATCGTGCCATAAGTCGTGCGCAGCGCCTGGATTCCCGTATACATGGTGCCGATGACCGATCCGACGACGTCGCTGTCTTGCATTTTGCTCGGGTCAGCGTAGCTGAAAGAGAGACTGAGCGCTTCGCCGGTGGTGATTGCGCCGCCTGCCTTCTGCGTCACGATTCCATTTATGGGATCGAGCGTATAGTCAGTCCCATTTATATAGGTAGTCGAGCCGGCGCCGTTCTTGACCACTACGTTCCAGACGCCCATATGCCCAAGGTTGAGTATCTGCGGCCCCGACGCGGGCATCGCCATCGCCTGGGCCGTGATGGCGGTATAGTGGACATAGGGATTGAAGACGTTAACCACGATCACCTGGCCGGCGCCCTGGGCCTGAATGGCCGCGAGCGCGTAAGGAATCGTGTATCCCTGCATCAGCGGCCCATACGCGGCGGCCGAGCCGGCGATATTCGGGTTGGCGGTGAAATTGACCAGCGTGGGCGCCTGCAACACAGTGCCGGCGATGGTGACCAGCTTCCAGACCGCGGTGCCGTCGGCGCTGGTGGTGTTGAGCGCGGTCGCCCAGGTCGGTGCCGAGGTGCCGGTGGTGCCGGCGGTGGAGCACTGCTGGATGTTGCCATTGGGATCGACCACTTGCTGGCCGGCCGCGACGACCCAGCTGGGCTGCCACATCGCCGGCGCGCCGACTGCCGCCCACAGCGGCGCGGAGCCGACCAGGCCGATCACTGCCGACTTGACGACCGTGATCGGGACCGGTCCGGTGGAGGTTTCGATCGTTTCAATTCCGTGTAGAAAGCTGGCTGGCATCTTCTTTCACCTTCTTTTAATGCCTTCGGGAGTTTACCGCTCCGCTTCGTCTAGTTGGTCGGGGCCGTTGGCGATGAGGAGCTGCCGGCGACCGCGGTGACGGTGTCGGAATAGGTATAGACGACGTTGACTGTCGCGCCCGATGGGATCGCGCCGCCCGTGGCGCGGGTAATGATTCCATTGACCGCGTCCAGCGTATAGTCAGTGCCGGCGAGATAGGGATTGCCGCCGCCAGCCGGAGTAATTACAAGGTTCGCGACATTATCCACTGGCAACTGGATCACGCCCTGCGAGTTGAACGTGTATGCGGCCTGCGTGGCGACTCTGGCGGTCTGCCCGCCATCTTCCAGCGCGATGCCCTTGATGAAGAGCGGGAAGTTATCCTGCGTTGACGCTTCGAGCGCCATCGTCTCGAGCGCATAGAGCGCCGACCAGGTCCATACGGCACCTTGCGGGTCGCGGCCCAGGAACTGTTCCCGCAACGGGAACAGCTTGCGGCATCCGGGAAGCTGCAGGCCGGTCAGCGCGGCGCGGATCGCTTCGAGCAGCGCGTAGGCGCCCGGGTTCGGTCCCGACGGGTCGGCGCCGAAACTCCATCCGAGGTCGCGCACCAGCAGGATGATTTCGAATTCGAGGCGGCGCGCTTGCACCACCGCTGCCGTATCGATCAATGCTCCGTAGGTTGCGCCGCGCCAGGCTACCAGGGCCGCGCCGATGCGATGGGTGAGGCGGTAGGCGGCGGGCTTGTCAGGAAATTGCGCGATCTCGATCGCGGTTACCTGCGCGCGAAGCTGCGCCGCGATTGCAGACTCGAGGGTTGCGATATCGAGCGGCGTGGGCGGCGCGAAAGTCTGACCGACCCAGGGGCTGTCGAGCGTCACTCCCATCGTCAAAATCCCTTCAACGTGCCGCGGCTGAAAACGCGCGGCGGCACCGTGCCCGAGCGATCGCCGCCCGCATCAGTTACGACCGCGCCCGACGCCTCGGGCGGTTCCTGGTTATCCGGCGCAAGGCCCAGCGTAAGAGTGCCGTCGGCGACGCGCACCAGGACCGCCACCGCGTCTTCGTAACGCTTGCGCGCCTCGGCCAGATCGTGCAGCGGGCGTAGCGCCTGCAAGCGGTACATCGCGACGTCGCAGGTCAGGCGAGCGAGCACGGCGGGCGGATCGCTGAGCGGGAGGGTGAAGCGGCTTTCCAGATAGCCGTCGATCTCGGCCGAGGCGTCGGCGAGCGCCTGCTGCAGGACGATTTGATTGACGACGGTCTGAGTCGGATCCTCGTTGGTCAGCTGCACGAGATCGCGATTGGGGTAGCGTGCGATCATGTCGGAAGGCTGCGTATACCATGATCATTCCTTGGGCAAATAATTCCTTGTCGCTTGCCTCGTTCGCCTAAGCAGGCGGGCGGCCCGGAACGGAGCCTCGCGGCGTCCGTCCCGGGCTCGCATCGGGGGGAGAGGCTAGGCGAGGTACTCGCTGACGATCAGGTCGGCGCTGTTGCGCCAGATATTGGTGGTGGGCACGGAAGAACTGGCGCCGGCGCCGGCCATGAACTCCGAGTTGAGCAACTGGCGGCCGACTTCCTCGAGCGACGGCGGCACTACCAGGTAGACGCCTTTGCGGCTGGAGAGCGCGCCGAACGGCATTCCGCCGTCGGTCTTGATCGCCCGCATCGCTGCGCGCGCCGCGCCATAGTTAGTCGGATTGCTGAGGTCGGTATTGCTCGCGTAACAGAGCTGCCACAGCCCGACGCCGGTGTTGGCGCGGCCGTCGACGCCGTAGCGGAACTCGCGCCGGTTGAAGACCGCCTCGTCGGTGAGCGTGTTCATCCGCGTGACTGCGTACTCGCGGCGCAGCTGGAAGATGAACGGCCGGATCGGACGCGAGGCGTCGACCAGGAACCAGTAGGCGCCGCTGCCGCTGGAGTTGATATTGGCGACCTGCGTCGGCGTGTTGCCCATCAGGCCCACCGGATGAGAGGCCGAGAAGAAGGCCTGGCCGTCGTAGCCGAGCACGGAGGACGGCGTGTTCACGGCCGCCTTGATGGTCGTGAAGAGCAGCATGTCGGGATGGACCTTGGTGTCCCAACCGAGCTGCTCGATAACCGGCTCGTAAACGCCGTAGGTGTCATCTTCGACGTCGTTGCGGTCGATCCCGACGGTGTCTTCGAAGTTCTTGTTGACGATCATGTAGGCGTGAGACTCGAGCGCCTGGACCACGCGGCTGCCGAGCCACTCGCGGAACTTGGTGGTGCGGCCGAGCCATGGGTAGGTCGTCTGCCGCGAGCCCGAGCGCACGATCGAGGCGATCTGCTCGTAGTAACTCGGCGGCGCTTCGAACCCGCGCTGAAAGATAACGTCGAAGCCGGTGAACAGTGCGGTGAGGTTTGATGCGCTGATTTCCATCGTTGCTACCGTGTGAGCCCGCGGCGCGGCCGCGAGCGGCTGAAGGGTTGGTCGGTCGTCCTAGACCGCGAGTGCCGATTGATGCCAGAAGTCGACCCAGACCTGGCCGCTGGAGTCGAGGTTCATGATCGTGCCAGCCACGCTGCGCGAAGGCGCGCCCCAGTTGTACGAGGTCAGTACGGTGGCGGCGGCGGCGATCGTGCCGCCGCTCGGCGGCAGCATGATCAGCCCCGCCTGATAGTCGACCACGTAGTCGCTGCCCTCGACGTAGGTGGTGCCGGCGGGCGAAGAAGTCACGACGACTTTGGAGACGTTCTCGTGGCCGAGGCTGATGACCTGTGCGCTGGTCGAGGCGGGAAACGTATGCGATTGCGCGCTGACCACGGTCGCGCCCGAGCCGTCGCTTAGCGAGACCGAGTTGTCGTCGACCGCGAAACAGAGCATCCCGACCTGCGGCTGCGCGATCGATCCGTCGTTGACCGCGTAAAGATAAACGCCGCGCGCGCAAATCACCGAGATCGCGCCCGCCGCGCCGGCCGGCAGATTGGTCCCGGGAATCGTTGCCGACGACACATTGAGCGCGTCCTGTCCGGGCATCCCGAGGTAGATTCGCTCGGCGCGGCCGACGATCCGCAAGCCCGCGGCGGAAGCGGCGGGCACCGCGTTGCCGTTCGCGTTGAGCGCCACCATCGAGCCCAGGTAAACCGTGGTATTGGCCTCGACCGGGTAATTCTGCGTCCGCCCGAAGTCGGCCATCTCGGGCGTATTGCGTGAGCTGCTTAGAGCCGCCATTTCGTCACCTCTTTGAATCCTGCCTATGCCTGTACGGCCGCGGCGCGCGCGTCCGGTCTAGTCGTTGCCGCGGTTGAGCCGCAGAAAATCGCTCCGGCCCGAGCGCTTGCGCCCGAGGTAGTCTTCGGGGCTCAAGCCGAGCTGCGCACAGATCGCGGTCTCGGTGGCCGTCAGCGCGGCCGTCGCGGCGAGGGCCGGTGGCGGAGGAGTAAAGGTCGCGGCGGCGGCGCTCTCGAAGGCTCCGCCGAAAGCCGCGGGCTGGCGCGCGGCGAAGGCGCCGAAGCCCTTGAAGTCGGCCTGGCAGTAAGAGATCGCCCACTGCCGCTGCGCCGGAATCAGCTTGCCCGCCTTGATCGCGTCGTCGACCGCGCGCTCGGCGCGCTCGCGGGCGCGCTCGACCCGCAACTGATTGAGCTCTCCGAGCACGCGCTGGAACTGCGCGACCGCGACGTAGCGGGCCGGATCGGCGCCGGCTCCGGCTCCGGCGGCCTGCATCGCGCCGGCGTCGCGGTCGTCATCGCGGCCATCGCCTTGCGCGCCGTCGCGCTCGCCGCCTTCATCTTCGTCGCCGTGGGCGCTTTCGTTGAGCGCCCGCACTGCCGCGAGGACCTCTTCGGGCGAACTGTCGTCCCCGAGCCCGAGCATTTCGCACAACTGTTGCAGCAGCGTGTCCATCGCTTCGCCCCCTTGGCCGAGTTCGGCGCCGGCCGTGGTGCCGGCGCGGCGTCCGTGCTGAACTTCCGCGCCTGGCGCACCGATTCCAGCCACCGCGCGCACCGAGATCGCGGTCAGATAGAGATTCGGATTGTTGGTGAGTCCCGCCCGCAAAAGACGCGTGACCGCGCCGTCAGGCGAGTATTGGAAGACCGGCGAGATGTAGCGGTACTCGCGTGAGGTGATCGCCTTGGCGCCATGCGGGGTCCATTCCACGCGGCCCCACAGCGCGCCGTCGCGCTCCGCGAGTTCGCGGATCCATCCGGCGGCAGGCGCGGGACGGCCCTTGGGCGCGGCGAAGTCGGTCGCGTGGTCGTAGTCGATCGGAACGCCGGCGGTCAGCCCGAGCGCCTCGGTCGCCGCGATCACGCGCGCCGGATCGGCCAGCCGAAACGGCCCGCGGCCGTCGCGTCCGCTGAACTCTCCCGCCGGGATCAGCATCACCCACTGCGGCGGCGCGCTGGAGGAAAGATCGGCGTCCTCGATTGCGGTGCCGTGGACCGCGAGCGGGCCGCCCCGTTCGATAAGCTCTGTGGTCTTGAAGTGCGTCACGTCCATCGCGCGGAAGTGTGCCCGAATTCGCGAATGTGGATAAGGGTGAAATATTTCACCCCTATGCGCGGAGATGCCGGACGTCGGAGCGAGAGTTGCGAAAAAAAACGCAGGCGGAGCGCTCCGCCTGCGTTGTAAGTCAGTTGCGGCCGTGGCCGCTCAACGAATCAGATCTGACCGCTCACCGCGTCCTCGCGCGTGGTCGGCGCGGGCCGCTTCTCGATCGGCGTCCATTGCCGAAGCTTCTCGCCGATATAGATCTGGCGCGGGCGTGCGATCTTCTGTTCCGGATCGCGCACCATCTCGGCCCACTGCGCCATCCATCCCGAGGTTCGCGGTATCGCGAACAGCACCGGGAACATCGTCATCGGGAAACCCATCGCCTGGTAAATGATCCCGGTGTAGAAGTCGACGTTGGGGTAGAGGCGATGCGACACGAAGTATTCGTCCTCGAGTCCGATCTTCTCTAGCTCCAGCGCGATATCGATCAGCGGGTTGCGGCCGGTGATCTCGAAGACCTCGTAGGCGAGCCGCTTCACGATCTTGGCGCGCGGGTCGTAACTCTTGTAGACGCGATGGCCGAAGCCCATCATCTTGCGCTCGCCGGCCTTGACGCTCTTGATGAACTCCGGCACGGCCTTGACCGAGCCGAGCTCGGTCAGCATCCGGATCACCGCCTCGTTGGCGCCGCCGTGCAGCGGGCCGTAAAGGGCCGCGGTGGCCGCCGCGACGGCGGAATAAGGATCGACCTGCGAGCTCCCCACCGAGCGCATCGCGTTGGCCGAGCAGTTCTGCTCGTGGTCGGCGTGCAGGATGAACAGGATATCGAGCGCGCGCTCGAGTGTCGGGTTGGGCTGGTAGCGCAGCTCGGTCATCTTGAACAGCATCGAGAGAAAATTGCCGGCGTAGCTGAGATCATTGTCGGGATAGACGTAGGGCAGGCCGCGCGTGTGACGATAGGCCCACGCAGCCAGCGTCGGCAGCTTGCCGATCAGCCGGCGGGTCTGCAAGCGCCGCGACTCGAGGTTCATGATCTCCTTGGCGTCGGGATAGAACGTCGACATCGCGCCGATCGTCCCCACCAGCATCCCCATCGGATGCGCGTCGTAGCGGAAACCTTGCATGAAGTTCTTCAGATTCTCGTGCACCATCGTGTGGGTCTTGATGTTCTCTTCCCAGGCGCGGTAGTGCTGCTCGTTCGGCAGTTCGCCCTTGACCACTAGGTAGGCGACCTCGAGGTAGTTGCTGTGCTCGGCCAGTTCCTCGATCGGATAGCCGCGGTAGCGCAGGATGCCTTTTTCGCCGTCGATAAAAGTCACCTTGCTCTTGCACGAAGCGGTGTTGGTGAAGGCCGGGTCGTAGGACATCAGGCCAAAATCCTCGGGTCCGGTCTTGATGTCGCGGAGTTTGGCGGCGCGGATCGCGCCGCCTTCCTCGATCGGAATCTCGTATTGTTTGCCAGTGCGGTTGTCGGTTACGGAGAGCGTGTTTTTTGCCATGAGCGTTTCCTTCTGTCGCGCGAATCGTCTCTATGATCGGCAGTCTTGCCCGATCGGGGGTCCAAGACAAGTGCGCTAATCAACATATATACAGTTAAACGGTTAAACGATTAAGCAGACCCCGCGGCGTCAGGCGCGCCGCATCCCCGGACGGCGTGCCCGCGCGGTTTGAGGCTGGCGCGGGCCGCCCATGCATGGCACGCTGTTCGATCATGAATCGCGCTCCCGTTTGCCAAACACAGATCAGGACGGCAACAAGATGATCGATCGGCTGATGACCGCGGTCTCCGTGTTCATTGTCGCGACCATCTCCACTATGGGCTATGGCGGAATCGTGCTGCTGATGGCGATTGAGAGCGCCTGCGTGCCGCTGCCCTCGGAAATTATGATGCCGTTTTCGGGCTACCTGGTGTCGACCGGCCGTTTCGATCTCAACCTGGTCGCGATCGCGGGAGCGATAGGATGCCTGCTGGGATCGTACATCGCGTACTTCGTCGGCTTAAGCGGCGGACGCCGCCTGCTGCTGAAATATGGCCGCTACATCTTGATCGCGCCGCACGAAGTTGAACTAGCCGATCGTTTTTTCGACCGCTGGGGCGCGCACGCGGTGTTCATCAGCCGCCTGTTGCCGGTGGTCCGCACCTTTATCGCGCTGCCCGCGGGGATCGCGCGGATGCGCCTGATGCCTTTCACCATTTACACTCTGCTCGGCTCATACCTCTGGTGCCTGGGGCTCGCGTGGGCCGGGATGAAGCTCGGACAGCACTGGGACCAGCTCGGCCCGTACTTCCATCGCTTTGATGGCGCGATCGCTGTGTTGCTGGTCGTTGGCATTGCCGCGGTGCTGTACAATCGAATCAAAGGAATCGCTTCCGCGCCCGCGCCCGACTGACGGTTTCGTCCGGCCACGCAAGGCGGCGCGATTGCGAAACTTGAGGACCTCTCACGATGGCAGACCAGCTTAATCCCGACGACCTGACCGAAGTCTTTACGAGCATCGATTCGACGCAGGTTCAGATGGCGCACGACCTGCTCGACGGCAGTGGAATCGAAACCTTCATCTTCGACGACGACTCCTCTCGGATGCTCGGCAGCACCGGCGCGGTGCCGTCGCGCCTGATGGTGCATTCGGCCGACGCCGATGAAGCGCGCGCGCGGCTGAAGGAACTCGGCTTCGTGGACGCCTAGCTCGCGATAGCATCCGCGAAACCGCGCAGCGCTGCCGCAATGAACGCGCGCACGCGAGCCGCATCCTTCTTTCCGCGATTTCCGGGCACGTCCGTATGGGTGAATGAATCGACGCCCCACGGCCGCACGGTGGCGATCGCCCGCGCCACGTTGTCCGCCGAGAGCCCGCCGGCGAGAATCACCGGGATGCGCGAGCGTTCGACGACTGCGCGGGCAACTGACCAGTCGTGGGTTTCGCCAGTTGCGCCCTTCGCGCCCGAGTCGAGCATCAGGTAGTCAGCGGCCTGCTGATGCGCGTCGGCCTCGGCAATCGTTTCGCCGGCGCGCACCGCGATCGCGCGGAGCAGTCTGACCGGCGCGACCCGCTTGCGAATCCATGTGCAGTCCTCGGGCTCGATCTCGCGTGCGGCGATATGCACGATATCCGGCTGCACCGCGTCGACCATCGCACAGATCTCGTCGCGATCGTCCGCGAGCGAGAGCGCAACGCCACGCGCGCGCGGCCGCACCGCGGCCAGAATGTCGCGCGCTGCCGCAGCTTCGATTCCCTCGGCAACTACTCCCGGTTCGGCCACCACCACGCCGACCAGGTCGGCGCCGGCTTCGGCGGTCGCTATCGCGTCGGCGATCGAGGTCATGCTGTAAATTTGTATGATCATTCTTTCACCAACCCTCGCGGCACGCCTCCGATGTCGGCGCTTGAACCGCTGTCGGATGTTTTGTTTGCCGACCCGCGCAACGTCTTGTTCATCAACCCTCGCGCAGCCTCTCACAGCGGCCGGACGAGTTGCCGCTCGAACGCATCCGCCATCGCTGCCAGCGTGTCGGCCTCCGCGGCTGGCTTGTCGTCGCGGATCCGCACGATGCGCGCAAAGCGCAGCGCCATCCCACTTTCGTACTGTGGGCTGCGCTGAATATCGCTGTACGCGACCTCGACCACGACCTCCGGCCGCACGAACACGGTGGCGCGCGTCTCGTCGGTCTTGAGCGCGAGCAGCCGCGCCGTCATCTGCTCGAATAGAGCGTCGGTCAATCCCTTGAAAGTCTTGCCGACCTCGACAAAACCGCTGCGCTCCGGATCGCGCGCCGCCAGATGATAGTTGGAGAGCCATCCATGGCGCCGCCCATAACCCCAGTCTGCGGCCACGATCACGAGGTCGAGCGTATGCGCGTGCTTTATCTTGAGCCATCCGCGGCCGCGCGCACCCGGCGTGTAGCGGCTCGCGAGCGCCTTGGCCATCACGCCCTCATAACCGGCGGCGACGGCGGCCGCATAGAAACGCTCCGCCTCTTCCAGAGCCGCCGGCACGACTCGGTCGGCAAGCGAGAGACCGGCGCCCTCGGCGAGCCGGGCCAATTCGCCGTAGCGCTCCTCGTATGGCCGGTCGATCCAGAGTTCGCCGTCCAGCGCGAGCAGGTCAAATACGAACAACCGGATCGGCTGCTCGATACGCAGACGCTCGACCTCGCGCACGCGCCCGAACCGCCGCATCACCTCCTGGAAGGCGAGTGGCCGGCCAGTCGGGTCGACGGCGATCACTTCGCCGTCGAGGATGGCGTGGCGGTCGCCGAGGCGCTGAGCCGCCTCGGCGACCTCGGGCAGGCTGGGCGTGATCTCATTTAGGCGGCGCGAGAAGATTCGCACACCGCCGGGTGCGTGATGGATTTGAACGCGCGCGCCATCGATCTTGTGCTCGATGGCGATGCGCGGGCCGAGAATCGCGAACGCGTCGGCGATCGCGCGCGCGGGCTGCGCGAGCATCGGGCGCAGCGCGCGCGCGTGCGCGACAGCTTTGGCGGCGGCGGGCGCGAGCGCGCCCGCCGCCAAAGCCGCGTCAGGCGCACCGTCGCGGGGACTAACGGCGGTTTCGCCGTTAGCCCCCGCGACGCTTTCCGCTCCGGCACCGGCGCTCGCGCCGGCGCCGCGCGCGGCGACGCTGGGCGGCTGGCGCAGGGACTGCGCCAGCCGCCCAACGTCGCCCTCCAGCATGTGCATCCGACGAACCTCGTCCACCGGACGCCCGGCCATCTTCGCCAGCGCCTCCAGCATCAGGCCCTCGCTCATCCCGTGGCGCATCTCGCCGATCAGCACCTTGGCCGCGTATTTCCCCTCGAGCGCGGTCATCCGTGCAAAGAGATCGCCGAGCCCTTCGAGCTTGCGCCGTCGCGAGCTGCGTCCCTCGATCTCCGCGATCTCTTCGAGCGCGCGGCTGACCTCGACGAGCGCGAGCGTCGGCTCCGGCTCGTCGCGCCGCAACCGCATCACCATCTCGATCGCCTCGCCGAAGTCGGCTGCGGCGGTGAAGATGTCCTCGCCCTGATCCTCGCCGCCGCCGAGCGCGGCGGCGATCTTCCACACCGCGCGGCCGCTCACGTTAAGCCGCGGCTCGCCGCCCTGTTCGAGCGCGCGGCCGACCATGAAGCGCGCGGCGATCGCGGCTTCCGCGGGCGCAAGGCGCGCGAGAAAGTCGGCCGCGAGCGCGGCTATCTGGAGGCGGCTACTGGTCTGGCTGAGCGACTGGCAGACCTCGGCGAAATCGAAGAAGGAGCCCACGATTGCAGATTAGACTCGCCCAACCTCGCCCAGCGCAAGTTCCTTGGATCTTCCGACTAATATCCAGCAATCTCGACAATACAGACTATCGATTCTCGCTGAAGAGGATTCCGCCTTCCTTGAGCTTCGCAATCCGCGCGTCGGAGTAATCCAGCACTTCCTTGAGCACCTGTGCGCCGTGCTCGCCCAAAAGCGGAGCCTGGATGTCCGGCAGGTCCGGATAGGCCGAAAATTTCAACGGAAAACCGGGAATCGTCACCTCACCGAGGATCGGATCGCGCACCTTGCGCACCATGTCGCGCGCCTTGAAGTACGGATGCTTCATCGTGTCGATGACCGAGAGCACCGGCGCGCATGCGACGCGGTTTTCCTCGAGCGCGGCCACCGCGGCGTCGTCACTGGGCATCGACGATAGCCACTCCTCGACGATTGCGTTGAGCGCGGCGCTGTTTTTCACCCGGTCCGCGCTGGTGGCGAAACGCGGATCGTCGCGAAGCTCCGGCCGGCTCATCGCCTTGGTCATGCTTGCCCACTGGCGATCGAGCACCAGGATAAATATCCAGCCCTGCGGCGCTTTATATACTCCGGCGGGACAAATCTGGTTGTGATATCGGCCCATCCGTTTTGGGATGAACGCGCCATCGGTGATGGAATGGCTCTGCAGGCCAAAATCGTGCATGTGGTAGAGCGCGTCGATCATCGCGATGTCTATATACTGTCCAACACCGGTTTTCTCCCGAGCATAAAGTGCATATCCGAGTGCGGCAAAAGTATGTACTCCAGTTCCCACGTCGGCGACACCGATTCCGACGAAGGTCGGAGATCCATCCGGGTCTCCGGTCATGTGCATCATGCCGGAGAATGCCTGCGCGATCATGTCGTAGCCGGTCTTGTGCGCGAGCGGGCTCTTGCGTCCGAAGGCCGAGAGCGAGGCCATGATGAGCCGCGGATTGAGCGGCTTGAGCGAATCGTAGTCGAGGCCGCGTTTTTGCATTACGCCGGGTCCGAAGTTCTCGACCACGATATCCACCTTGGTTACGAGCGCGCGGAGGATCTCCAGCGATTCCGGCTTGTTGAGATCGAGGCACAGGCTCTTCTTGCCGCGGTTCTGCTGCACGAAATAGCCGCTACGTCCGTTTTTGATCGTCGGCAGCAGACGCGACGGATCGCCCATCGGCGCGAGCTCCACTTTGATGATGTCGGCGCCCATCTCCGCCATCAGCCGGGTAACTGTGGGCCCGGCCAGGTACTGCGTGAAATCGAGCACCCGGCATCCCGCGAGCATCGTGGAATTCGCTTTTGCGCCAGCCATGCTTGTCATCTCCCCGTGCCAATTCGCGCTTGCCGCGTGGAAGCCATCTATCACAGCTTCCGCCCGGTGTGGAGTTCCACGAGTGCACGCGAGTCTGGACAGCGTGGCCCGGCTGCGGCTAGATGACGGCTAGATGGAGGAATGCGCGATGTCCGCGAAGCAAGGGAATCAAGGTTCCGAATCGGCTGCCCTGCGGCCCCACCTGAAACATCCGGTGATCGATTCCGACGGCCATTGGGTCGAGTTCGGGCCGGATCTGATGGACTATCTGAAAGAGGTCGGGGGAACGCGCGCGGCCGAGGGTTTCAGGAACCGGCCGTACGAAGGATGGCATCTCACGGTCCCGCTCAAGGAACGGCGCGAGCGCCGGCTGGACCAGCCGGTATGGTGGGGCGTGCCGACCAGGAACACGCTCGACCGTGCGACCGCGATGCTGCCGAAGCTGCTGTACCAGCGCATGGGCGATATGGGGATGGATTTCGCGGTGCTCTATCCGACCGCGGCGCTGCGCATCCCGTTCATCGCCGACGAGGAGACGCGCAAGGCGACCTGCCGCGCGTTTAACCGGTACTCGGCCGAGCAGTTCCGTGAGTTCAGCGACCGGCTAACGCCGGTGGCGATGATTCCGATGTATACGCCCGAGGAGGCGATCGTCGAACTCGAGTACGCGGTCAAGACGCTGGGGCTCAAGGTCGCGATGATGCCGAGCCTGCTGCGCCGTCCGATTCGCGCGGCGGTCGGTCCCGGCGGCGAGCCCAATCCGTACGCGCAATGGCTCGACATGCTCGCGCTCGACAGCGAGTACGATTACGACCCGGTGTGGGCGAAGTGCCAGGAGCTCGGCGTCGTACCCACCTTTCATACTGTTTCCAAGGGTGTCGGCACGCGCATCTCGCCGTCGAATGCGGTGTACAATCATATCGGCCACTTCGGCGTGGCCGGCGAGGCGATTTGCAAGGCGCTGTTCCTGGGCGGCGTGACGCGGCGCTTTCCGAAGTTGAAGTTCGCCTTCCTGGAGGGCGGCGTGGGATGGGCCTGCGGGCTTTACAGCGATCTGATTGGCCACTGGAAAAAACGCAATCCCAAGGCGCTCGAGGACATCGACCCCGCCAATCTCAACCGCGAGATGCTGGCGCATCTGTTCCAGCGCTACGGCGGCAAGGCGCTCGCCGACAAGCTGGAGCGATGGAAACTCGAGGGCGAGTCGTACTCGCCGCGGACCGCCGACCCCAACGCGTCGCTTGACGACTTTGAGGCCTGCGCAATCGAGCGCGCCGAACAGATCCGCGATCTGTTCATCCCCAATTTTTATTTCGGCTGCGAAGCGGACGACGCGGCCAACGCCTGGGCCTTCAATACGAAAGCCAACCCGTACCGCGCCCGGCTCAACGCGGTCTTCGGTTCCGATATCGGCCACTTCGACGTTCCGGACATGACCAAGGTGCTGACCGAGGCCTGGGAACTGGTGGACGAAGAACTGATAAGCGAGAAGGACTTCCGCGATTTCGTGTTCGCCAATCCGGTCAGGTTGTGGGCAGGCAACAATCCGGATTTTTTCAAGGGCACGGTGGTCGAGCAGGCGGCGCGCGCGGTGCTGGCCGAGGGCTGAGACAAGCCGCGCGACGGCTCACGGGGAACTCGCGCTGTCACTTCAGAGCGACCGGGCTTCCGTTGATCTTCACGCGGAACAGCGTATACGGCTTTTGCCTAAGATCGTGGCCGCCGTGGAAGCGCGCGCCCCGCTCCAACTGATTAACGGTGAAATAGAGCCATCCGTCGGGCCCGACCGAAAGCGTATCCGGCCATAGCACGCGCGGGTCGTGAACGATCGTCTCCCAGGTGCCGTCGGGGAGGCGCCGGCGGATTCCGTCGTGCTCGTAGTCGCCAGCATAGACGCGGCCCTGCGCGTCGGCCTCGAGTCCGTCGGAGGCTCCTTTTTCCCCGAGGTCGGCCACCGCTGCGGCGACCTGCTCTTCGGGTACCGAGCGATCGCGCAGATACGCCGTCGGCACGCTGAACAGATGGCGGCTCGATAGCGGGCAATAGTAAAGCGTCGCGCCGTCGGCCGAGAGCGCGATTCCGTCAGCAGGAACGGCGAATGGCTGCGGCGGACCGTCCGCCGGCCGCACCATCAGCGTCTCTCCCTCGACGATCGGCACGAACGCGGGATCGGCCTTAGTCGAATGATGATTCGCAAGGCGGCGCCAGGCCTCGCCCGAGGCTAGGTCCACCACGATCAGCGCCCCGGTTCCGGAATCCGTGATGTAGGCGATGCCCTCTTTACCCTGGCGCAAATCGAAGCGGACGTCATTGAGATAGGTTTTGGGCAAAGCGACGTCGGGCTTGAAGACAATCGTCTTGGAGATCCGGTTGGTCGCGAGATCGACGGCAACCAGTTTCGCGCCACCCTTTATCGGTTCGCTGAAATTCGGCGCCGCGGTGTCCAGTACCCACAGGCGATTGCGAGCGTCGGCCACTACGCTCTGCACGCTGATGAAAGTCTTGGCCGGGCGCGCATTGTCCGCCCGATTCACCTCCACATCGGGATAGGCTACGAGACGGCCGCCGCGGATTTCACCGACCGTGAACCGCACGTCGTCGCCCCAGCGCGGAAAGTTTACGAAGATGCGTCCGTTGGGTGCGACGGTCACGCCCGTCGGCATCGCGCCCTGGAACTCGAACACCGCCTCGATCCGGCCGATCGTGCGTTCCGACGGCAACTGTATTGCCGAGGCAGACGAGGCGCCGAGCAGTATCGCGGCCGCGAGCAGCACTCCTCGATTCATCAGCATTCCTCCTCGAGCACGCTCACACACCGCGGCATCAGCCGAGAGCGGTGCGGACGATTCGCGCCCCTGCAACCATCGCGCTCAACTTCGCGAATGCGAGGTCGCGCGGGATATATTTCATCCCGCAATCGGGCGCGATCACCAGCCGCTCGGGCGCGACGAACTCGAGCGCCGCGCGGATACGGCTGGCGACCGTCGCGGCGCTCTCGACCGCGGGATCGTTAAGGTCGATCGCGCCCAGGATGATGGTCTTGGAGGGCAGTTCTTTCAGAATCGACAGATCGAGCCTGGGCTGCGCGGCCTCGATCGATACCTGGTGGGCGAGGCAGTTCTCGAGTTCCGGCAAAAACGAGTAGCCGGCCGGCTTGTCCTTCATGATGTAAGCGTAGCCGAAGCAGAGATGCACCGCGGTCGTGCCGATGACGCCCTCAAGGGCGCGATTCAGCGCCTTGAGCCCGTAGCGGCGCGCCAACTCCGGGCGCGCCTGCATGTAAGGCTCGTCGATCTGCACCACGTCGGCGCCGGCCGCGAACAGATCCTTGACCTCCTCGTTGACCGCCTCCGCGTACGCCATCGCAAGCGAGTCCTCGTCGGGGTAGTGGGCGTTTTGGGCCTGCTGGGTCATCGTGAACGGGCCGGGCAGCGTGATCTTCACCTTGTGCGTGGTGTGCGCGCGCAGAAAGGTGAGGTCGCGCACCTCGACCGGCGCGAGCCTGCGAATCGGACCCGAAACCAGCGGCACGATGTCGGGGCGTCCGCTGCGGCTGATCGCGCTGCCTGGACGTTCGCGGTCGACCCCGCCGAGCGCGTTGGCGAGCCGGTTGGAGTAGCTCTCGCGGCGCATCTCGCCGTCGCTGATGATATCGACGCCGGCGCTTTCCATCTCGTGAATCGCAACGATAGTCGCGTCGTCCTGCGCCTGCTCGAGCCACGGCTCGGGGATTCGCCAGACCTCGCGCGCACGCACGCGCGGCGGCGGCCGCTTGGCGAGATTCTCACGGTCGATTAGCCAGTCGGGCTGCGGATAACTGCCAACCACCGTAGTTGGCAGAAGCATCCGTTCATTCATCGTGCATCACCCCACGCGTTGAAGTAGCGGGGCACGCGATCGCGGGCCCGGACGGCGCAAATCATGACGCCTTCGGCGCGCTCCGGCAACTCGCGCGCGACGCGCTCGGAGCAAGCGCAGCTAGCCGCGCGCCTGCCCGGGGCGCTTCACTATGGATTAATAAGGAAGTAGCGCGTCGTTTCCCACGCCGCGATGAGCTTGCAGCGTGTCGTGCGTATTTCGATCAGAGAACCGGGGGGGCAGTTTTAGCCTCCAGCGATTCCGCTCAGCGTACGGCTTTGAGAGCGTCGCGAACCCTGGTGCACTCGGCGCGTAACTCGACGACGGTCGCAGACGCGCCGTCGAGCGAGCCGTTGCGGGCCTTTTCCTCGATCGCGTTTGCAAGCGCCTGCATCCGCGCAGCGCCAAAGTTGGCGCTGGTGCCCTTGAGCGTATGCGCGGTTAGCCTGGCGGCGCCGACGTCTCTTTTTGCCAGTGCCGCCTCGAGCGTTGCCAACTGGCCGGGAACCTCGTGGATGAACATATCCACCAGGTCGCTCAGCAGGTTCTCGCCCTCGTTGCGCAGATCCTGAACAGCCTTTTGATCGATCGAACTGTCATTGGCTATGTCGCGCGAATCAACATTCATATTACTGCTCTCTTCATTGCTCTTCCGCTATGCAGTCCAGGCCGGAAAGGCTCGCTGCAACTTTTGCCGCACTGGCTCGAAAGAGAACTGGCTAAACGGCTTGATCACGTAGGCGGTCGCGCCCTCATTCAAGAACGTATCGCGCGTCTTCTCGAAGGGCACCGCGCTCACGACCACGATTGCAGTCTCTGGAACCTCTTTTCTCATGGTTCGGAAGGCGGCCAGGCTGTCGATGCCCTCACGCTCGGGCATCATCACGTCGAGCGTGACCAGCTTGGGCTTGAGCTCTCTGAAGAGCCGGAGGCCCTGCGCGGCAGTCTCGGCTTCGCCCTCGACATGGAAGCCGAGCTTGGTCAGATGATGGCGGATGATTTTCCGCGCGAACGGCGAGTCATCTATAATCAACGCTGCTACGGTCACGGCTGATTCGCCTCGAACATCGTTGCCAGCAGTATTATTGCAGAGGAATTACTATTCATTGCGTAAGCTGAGCATGAACCGCGCCCATGTTGGTTCCGCCAGTGCCCGGAGTGCCCTCCGCGACCTGGCGAATGAATACCGCGTTGATGTCCGCGCCAGTGGTGCTCGAAATCCATACTTCCGCAAACCCGGTGACCGGCACCGAACAACTGCCTACGCATCCGCTCCAATTGACTACCGGAACGACCGTCACTCGTGCGTCGCTCAAGGTGTGCGTGGACCACGTCCCGGTGGAATCGGAGGCATTACCCGCCGCCACGCGAGCACTCACGCCTTGGCCGATCGGGCCAGTCGTAGCGCCCGGCTCGCTGGTCAGAATATCGCCTACCTTGACCGTGCAGGAGCACCCGGACCCAAGATTCTGCCTGAATGCGTTAGCGCCGATCGTGCCATTGCTCGCACTTTGCATAGATAGCCCAGCCCAGCATCCCGCACCGCAATTTCCGTTATGCAATGTGAGCGCCTGCCCGTAGGTGTAAGTAGTGGTCGAATCGAGGCCGAGCGGCGCGATGTTAGTGGCGGAAGCGAGTCCCCGCAGCACCGCCACGGAAATGGCGCTTACGGTAAAGTTTTGGATGCCCACAACCCGGGCGAAGAGGGCGGATATTGTGCGCGTCGCGCTTACGGTCATCGACTGGCTGCCCGAATTGGCGACCACACTGGCGAGTTCGCTCAGCAATATGCCGTTGTTGAGCGCATAGGTGCAGGCCGCGTTCTGCGCGTCGGTTGCATAGAGACACGCGGCATTCTTACCGACGAAGGTGACGTTGTTGAAGTAAGTAGCGCCTGCCAAAGCCGCGGCGTCGGTGCCACCCTGTAGCTTGTTTTTATTCCAGTAAATGTAAAAAACATCGATTCCTAGCGCGGCTATTCCTACTAGTCCGACCGCTGCCAGGGCGAGGATTACCATAATCTGACCCCGCCGTCCGCGCCGCGCACGCCCATGCTTTTGCATCAATCTTATATCGCTCCAATTCCCCAAAGCACGATCATGCAAGGAGCGATCCAGTATCGCAGTGGAAGGGCGAACGGAGCAAGTGGTCGCGAATTGACTAATGGCGTCACTGGTATGAATCATGCTCCGCTTTGCGACTGATGCGAGCTATGCATACATTGCTGAAGATAAGTCATGTGCGGAAAGGAGACGCTGTATCGTCAACGGACGCACGACGGATCGGTCGCGAGACATATCGCGGAGGTTCTGGCGGTCAGACTCTGGTCGAATTCGCACTTATTATTCCAATCTTTCTACTTTTGATGCTCGGTGTAGTGCAGATGGTAGTCGTCGGGGGTGCGGCGCTCGCGGTCAACCAGGCCGCGATTTCCTGCGCGCGCTATGCCTCGCTGAATCCGAGTTTTGCTCAGAGTTCGGTGGGCTCCTACCTGACCTCCACCGCGTCACCGCTCATCAGCGATTCCGGCCTGCAACCTGTGGTGCTTTCGCCCACGGCGGTTCCTCGCGCGACCGGTACGGCGGTCACGGTGACGGTCAGTTACAACCTTCAGACCAAGCTGTTTTTGGGTACGACTTTTTTCGGGGTTACCTTTCCAAGCCAACTCTCGGTTACCCAGACCATGGCCAGTGAATAGGCGCGTGCACGCAGACGCCACCGCGAGTCAGCCGAGGGGCAATGAATTCAGCGCAACACAACGGCAACGGCAATGGCTTCAATACTGCGCAGCACAAGCGGCGCGGCAGCCTCAACATCTCGCTGGCCGGTGGCACGCCGGCGCACCGCGCCGAACTGCGCGAACTGCTGGCCGCTCTCACCGACCTCAGGATGGAGATTGCCGAGATTGCGGCCCCCGGACAGGCGCCGCCACAAGGCGACGCGGTGCGTATCCTGATGATACTGCTCGACGACGACCTCGATCTGTGGGATGAGGAGCTGCGGCCGTGGATCGAGAGCGGCAACTGGTCGGAGGTGACGGCGGTGGTCAGCCGGCGCACGCCGGAAGCGGTGCGCGGCGCGTTAAGGGCCGGCGCCAACGAAGTACTATTCATGCCGGTTGATCCGGTCGACCTCGCGCGCGCGCTGTGGACGGTCAGCGAAGTCAACCGCGGCGGAGGGCAGGCGAGCAAAGCGGCCTACGCACTGGTCAGTGTGTCGGGCGGAGTCGGCGTCAGCAGCCTGACGGTCGCCTTGGGACTCGCGCTCCGCCGCCTGACGCAAAAACAGGTGGCGCTGGTCGACCTCGGCCTTCAGGCCGCCTCGCTCTCGGCGATACTCGACCTCGAGAGCGTCCATTCGATCGGCGAGCTCGCCGACCCGACCACCAGCGTCGATTCGATTCGCCTTGAATCAGCGGCCAGGAAACATTCCTCGGGGCTGTACCTTTTGAGCGCGCCGGCGCGGATCGAGGACGGCGAGATGGTCTCGCCAGGCACTATCGAAGCGACCGTTGGAGTGATGCTGCAATTGTTCGACTACGTACTCATCGATTGCGGCCATCATGTGAACGAGGGCACTGTGGCGGCGTGGGAGCGCGCGGGTAACGTACTATACGTGCTCGATCAATCGATCACCGGAGTGCGGGCAGCGCAACGCTTTCTTGATCTGTTCGGACGCCTCAAACTCAAACACGTCTCGCTCGACCTGTTGCTCAACCACTACCGCCCTGCGCATGCGGTCTCGCTGGAGAAAATCGAGGCCGCCTTGCATCGGCCGGTGGCCTTTTGCATTCCACACGACGAGGCGGCGCTGGCGGCGACCGAAGCGCAAGGCGACGGGCTTTCCACGCTGCCGGCGGGATCGCCGCTGCTGCTCGCGGTCGAGCGGCTCGCCAAAACTTTGATTGGCGCTCTGGAGGCCACCGACGGTGCGCACAAGCCGGGCGTTTTCTCCAGGCTGATGAATGCGATGGGCCGCTAGGGAGGCACGCCGCCAATGGGTCTAATCGATCGTCTGCAAAGCGACGGGCAGGGCGCGCCCTCGGCGGCCGGGCCCTCGCTCTTTGCCATCGATACGCGCCAGCTAATCGTAGCGTCCAACGAGGACGCGGGAAAGGTGCGTTTCCAGGCGCTCAAGGGCCGGATCCAGGATCTGCTGCTCAAGAAAATCGACATCACCAAGCTCGAAGACGCAGGCTATGCGCCGCTGTTGGCGCAGGTGAACGCGGTGATCGACGAACTGGTCGACGAAGAGCATCTGCTGTTGGCCGAAGCCGATCGCGAACGCCTGATCGAAGCCACCACCAGCGACATGTTGGGTCTCGGTCCGCTCGAACCGCTGCTCCAGGACAACGACATCTCCGACATCCTGGTCAACGGCTACCGCGGAGTATGGATCGAGCGCCACGGCAAAATCCACAAGACCACCGTGCGCTTTCGCGACGATCGGCACCTGATGAGCGTTATCAACCGCATCGTGTCGCGCGTCGGCCGGAGGATCGACGAGGCCTCGCCGATGGTTGACGCGCGGCTGCCCGATGGCTCGCGCGTTCACGCCATCATACCGCCGCTTGCGATCGACGGCCCCGGCTTGTGCATCCGCCGCTTCGGCGGCCACAGCTACCGGGTGGAAGATCTGATCATCAACGGCACGTGCACCCAGGAGATAGCCGACTTCGTGCGCATCGCGGTGCTTACCCGGCTCAACATCCTGATCAGCGGCGGCACCGGCAGCGGCAAAACCACCCTGCTGAACTGCCTCTCGACCTATATCCCCGAAGACCAGCGCATCATCACGATCGAGGATGCTGCCGAGCTGGCCCTGCAGCAGCCCCAGGTCTTCCGCCTCGAGACCCGCCCGCCCAACGTCGACGGCAAGGGCGAGGTCACGCAGCGCGAGCTGTTCCGCAATACCTTGCGGATGCGTCCCGACCGCGTGCGCGGCGCCGAAGTGCTCGACATGCTGCAGGCGATGTCGACCGGCCACGACGGCTCGATGGCCACCATCCATGCCAACACTCCGCGCGACTCGCTGGGGCGGCTCGAGATGATGATGCTGCTGTCGGGAGTGGCGCTGCCGGAAAAAGCGATGCATCAGTATGTCGCCAATTCGATCAACCTGATCATTCAGCTCGCGCGTCATTCCGACGGCGCCCGCAAGATCATCAAGATAACCGAAATTACCGGGATGGAAGGCGACACCGTGCTGACCCAGGATCTGTTCGAGTACGTGCGCACCGGGGTCGACCCGTCGGGCAAGGTGCTGGGGCATTTCAGGACCACGGGCACACGTCCCTTCTACACCGAACGCTTCGAGGCCGCCGGCTTTGCGGTTCCTCAATCGATGCTCGCTCCGCGCGAGCTGCACTGACGCGATGACGGAACTAATCACATTGGTCTGTTTCGTCCTGCTGATAAGCCCGGTGGTCGCGTACTACACGATGCGGCAAAAGCATCGGCTCGCTGAGGAACGGGTGCTCGAACGGCGGCTGGGAAATTCGCCGGCGAGCCCGCGCGCGGAGGCTGCGTGGACCCCGCCCAAGGACGAGATGACGCTGGTGCTTGCGCGGCTGAGCACGGTGCCGTGGGTGGGCGGCTTTCTCAGCGAAACGATGCGTCAAGCCACGGTGCCGCTCATGCTCGCGATACCGGCGCTGCTGGTTGCGTGCACCCTCGTCTCGGCTCACTGGCTAAACGTCCCCGGCGCACTGCTATGCGGTGTCGCAGCCGCCACGGCGCCGGTGCTTTACGCACGCCGCAGGCGCACCCAACGGCTCAAGCTGCTCGGCGAGCAATTGCCGTATCTGATCGATCTGCTCAGGTCCGCGCTCGAGTCGGGCCATACGATGCTGCGCGCGCTTCAGATGGCCGGGCAGAATCTGCCCGAGCCGGTTTCCGGCGAGCTGCGCCTGATCGTCGAGCAGGTCCAGCTTGGGATGACTCTGCCGCTGGCGCTCGAGGCGATGTACGAGCGGGCGCCGGTCGAAGAGCTGGGCTTCCTGGTCGCCGCAGTGCGCGTCCAGACCGACGTTGGGAACAGCCTGGCCGAGATTTTCCAACACGTTGCGGAGGGGATGCGCAATCGGCAGCGCGCGGAGCATCAGTTGCGCGCGCTCACCGCGCAGTCGCGGGCGAGTGCGGTCATCGTCAGCTTGCTCCCGTTCATCGTGCTAGCGGCCTTCAGCCTCATCAACCCGGACTATTCCCGGCCCCTGTTCCATAATGAATATGGGCAAAAGATGCTCGAGACCGCGATCGTACTCGACATAATCGCGTTCTTCGTGATGCGCAGGATCGCGCGGGTGCACTATTAGCATGTCCTACATGATCGCCCTCACGGTCTTTTTCCTTGGAATGACTACTGTCATGGCGCTGTATTTTGGACTTACTACCGAGGAGCCGCCAAGTTCCTGGCAAAGCGCGCGCGGCGTATCGCCGTACGGCGCGGCCGGCACGCTTGACCGGTCCTCGCTTCAGTGGAGCGGCATCTCCGGAAAGTTGCTCGCGTGGTGGATCAATAAGACCGAGGCCGCCGATCAGAACTCCCCCGAGGTCCGGCAAACTCACATCGCGCTGACCCGGGCCGGTTTCAACCAGGTGGAGCAGTTGGCCGTATACCGTGCGGCACGGATAGCCTCCTTTGTATTGGTGATAGCGGCAGGTTTGGTGCTCGCGCACTTCCACCCGCGATGGCGGATTCCGGCGCTGCTGGGCGGCGCGGTGATCGGCTATCTGCTGCCCGGCAATATCGTCAAGCGCCTGGGACGTAAGCGTCAATTGACTATCCTGCACGAGCTGCCCGCCATCCTCGATCTGCTGGTGGTCACGCTGGAAGCCGGACAGGGATTGCTCGAAGCGATCAAAGTCGTCGGGCGTGAGACCGCGCGCCAGGGCCGCGTGCTGGGTAAGGAGTTTACTACCGCGGCGGCCGAGATGAGCGCGGGCATTTCGCTCGAGGACAGCATGCGCAACCTCAGCGAACGGACGGGCGTGGACGACCTCAAGGCGATCGGCGCGGTATTCATCCAGAGCAAGGAGATAGGCGGGCGCCTGGGGCCTTCGTTGCGCGCGGCCGCCGAACTGCTGAGCGCCAAGCGGCGTCTGATGGCTGAGGAGGCGGCGCAAAAAAGCTCGGTAAAAATGCTTCTGCCGCTGGTGCTGCTGATTCTGCCCGCAATGATGATCATTATTCTCGGCCCGGCGATTATCCAGATCTTCCAGATGCTCATCGGCGCGGCCGCATAGTCCGCCTCCGCTAGTCCAGGCTGCCCGCAATGATCGTGGCCCGCGGTCCGCGCTGCGTCACGGGCAATCGCCCGCGAACTTCACCCGCAGCATCGGATCATAGCGATGGCTCGCTCCGGGCAATCGATCATCGCTTGACATTTAAGTGAACGCTTTAATATCATTCACACCATGCATTCTTCCGCGAGCGATGGCGTCTTTCACGCCATAGCCGATCCAAACCGCCGACGCTTGATAGATCTCCTCTCCGACGGAGAAAAATCGGTGCAGGAGTTGGCTCAGGGCTTCGACATCACGGTCGCCGCCATCTCGCAGCATCTCGCGGTACTGCTCGACTCGCGCCTGGTCAGCCGCCGTGCCTTGGGCCGGCAACGCCTATATCGGCTTGACGCGGCGCCGCTCCGCATCGTCGATGAATGGACCTCGCAGCATCGCCGCTTCTGGCAGAGCCGGCTGAAAAGGCTCCAAGCCTACCTGGATAAAAGCCGATGAAAGTTGAAATCCTCTTAGTCGAGGACTACACGCATCCGATCGACAAAGTATGGGCGGCGATTACCGATCCGGCCGCACTGGCTCAGTGGCTGATGGTCAATGACTTCGAGCCGCGGATCGGCAAGCGCTTTACGCTTCACGCAGAGCCGACTGCGGAGTGGCGCGGATGGATGGACTGTGAGGTGCTGGAAATGGAGCCGCCGCGGCGGATGGTCTGGTCGTGGCATCGTTCGGAGTTGGACGAGCCGACTCGCGTCGAATTTCGCCTTGAGCCGAGCGCAGGCGGCACGCGGCTGACATTGATGCATACCGGTGAGAGCGACCCGATGGCGAGAGGGCGATACTCCTCCGGCTGGCCGATAAAACTCAGCAATCTCGGATCGTTGCTGGCAAAAACAGACTAGTCTCGAGCGTTACGAAAACCATCACGGAGCAAAGTCTTATGCAGAACCACAAGGTCGTTTCGCACGACGAATGGCTCGCGGCCCGCAAGCAGTTGCTGGCCAAGGAAAAGGAATTCACCCGGCTGCGCGACCAACTGAGCGAGGAGCGGCGGGAATTGCCCTGGGAGAGCGTCGACAAGAATTACGTTTTCGACGGGCCCGACGGCAAGGAGACTTTGGCGCAGTTGTTCGAGGGGCGCAGCCAACTGGTCGTTTATCATTTCATGTTCGATCCGGATTGGGACGCGGGATGCCCGCATTGCTCATTCTGGGCCGACAACTTCAATGGCATTCCCGTGCACCTCAACCATCGCGATGTGACGATGGTTGCCATCTCGCGCGCACCGCAGGCGAAACTGGAAGCCTACCGCAAGCGCATGGGATGGAGCTTCAAATGGCTATCGTCATTCGGTAGCGACTTCAACTATGACTACTACGTGTCATTCACACCGGAAGAAGTGGCGAAAGAGCAGTCCTATTACAACTACAGACTGAACAAGCCTCCGGCTTCGGAAATGGTAGGAATCAGCGTGTTCCACAAGGACGGGGATGGAACGATATTCCACACCTACTCGTGCTATTCGCGCGGCGTGGACATGTTAAACGGCGCCTATCACTATCTCGACCTGGTGCCCAAGGGGCGCGACGAGGCCGGCCATAGCAATCCTCAGTTCTGGGTGCGCCGCCATGATGAATATAAAGATTGATTCGTGGGAATGAGTATCTTGGCTCGTTGATGCTGCGCCGCGGGCGCCTGCGCCGTCAGCCACGGACGCGGCCGAGGCTCTTGAGCCGTTCCGTGATTGACGCCGACGCCGCTTCGAGGCCCCGCTCCGTATCGACTACAAGATGGGAGGATTGCGGGATCTCGTTCAGCGCGACGAACTCGCCGCGCTGGCGCAGATAGGTCGCGACGCCGGCAGGGCGCGATGGAATTTGTAGAGCGGAATCAGTAGCGGAAGGTCGGCGTCGCCGGAAGCCTGGCGATACGTTCCGACAAGCTCGTCAGAGAGCCCGCGGGCGCCGAGCCGGTCGAGGTCCATCGCGAGGAATCCAATGTCCGAGGCGACGTCGACGTAACGCAGCCCCTCGCTGAATTCGACGCAATCGATGATCGTGATCGAATCGCCGGCGAGCGAGACATGCTCGCAGCGCAGGTCGCCGTGACCTTCGCACACGCGGCCGCCGAGCGCGCGACGGTTGAGCAGGCTCCAGCGCAACTCGATTACACGGTGGGCGAAACGCTCCAGCTCATCCAGCTCGCCCGGCGTGACCGCGTTCGCGCAATCGAGCGCGAGTTCTCCGACATTTCCCCGCACCAGCCGCCATATCGACGCCGCCGCGCCGTACTTCCATCCGTGGTCGGCGGCGGCCGCGCGATGAAAGGCGACGAGTTGAGTCGCGATCGCGCGAATCTCCACAACGCTCACGTGGCCCTCCGCCACCATGCGATCGAGCATCGTGGCCTCCCCCAGCCGACGCATCCTGACCGCCCACTCCGCAGCCGCGCCCGTCTCGTTCGCGCGGTTCGACGCCGCGCCCAGCGCCAACTCGCCGCCGCCGCGCCTAAGTATCGGAACGACGCCCAGGTAAACGTTCGGCGCGAGCCGCCGGTTAAGCCGCACCTCGTCGAGACACAGTTGATGCCGGCGGGCGAGCGTGCGGGCGTCGAGAAAAGCGAACCGCACCGGCTTCTTGATCTTGTAGACGTAGTCGCCTGCCATGAAAGCGTACGAGACGTGCGTCTGACGCACCTCGACCGAGCGCGGATGGTCCGGATACATCTCCGGACGCATCATCGCCTCGACGATCGCCGCCAAATTGCACATCGGAGCGATGGATTGCGACGTTGCCGTCATCATGGATTCCACCTGACACCTTAGGCCCGCCTCGCGCCACGCTCAATTCGCTTCGAGAGAGGCGCCCGGAGGGCTGGCGGAATTCCGTTTGGTTCTTTGCGGGACAATTCTTACGCTTTCGAATCGTACTTGCTTTCCACGCCAGCGCACTGTGAGCGTAAATTTTGCAGCACTGACGAGCGCATTGCCCAGGCCGACCGGCGCTAAAGGCCGTCAGGCATGCTCGTTGCCCCGGCCACGGCGCTGCTCTCGTTTACGGTCGTGTCGCAGGAGGGGGGTCTCATGGCTTCTACAAAAACTGGAGCCGGGTTGCTGGCGACGGTCGCCTTGACCTTGGTCGTCCTCGCGATCGTTGCAGTGACGGCTGCACCCGAGGCGTGGGCGGATGACTCGGAGGCGCAGGCGCTTAAGCAAGTCCAGCGCGAGTTGCGCCAACTGCGCGCCGATCGCGCGCGCGACCGCAAGCTAATCGAAAAGCTCGAACAAAAGCTCGACCAGGTGGAGTCGCAAGACAGCCAGGTCCGCACCACCAATCAGCAACTCCAAACCACCACCCAGCAACTCCAAACCACCACCCAGCAACTCCAAACCACCACCCAGCAACTCCAAACCACCACCCAGCAACTCCAGAACAGCAATCAGCAGTTGCAAACCAAAACTGACGAAGAGCTGAAACAAATCCAGGCCCAGGTGGCGGCCGCACCGACGCAGTCGCAAATAGCCAGATGGCTCGGCGGCTATTGGGGTTCGCATCAATTCACGATCGCGGGCGCGGGGCGGCCGCTTTTATCTATGACCGCAAGTTGGATCAAAACACCTTCCCAGTTAACGTCAATCCGGAGATATTCTTTCGCCTGAACGATTGGATTCTGTTTCTGGGCAGCCTCGATGCCAGTTGGAATCCGGGCAGTTCGGGCGCCTCGTTCTCCTCAGGAGTCGCCGACGCCCAGATATTCCTCAACGACTACATGGAGGTGGTGCTGGGCGCCTTCGACCAGCCATTTGATGACTTTTACGAAGACTTGGGGGCGTTCTGGGTCAACCGTTTCATCACCGCGCCGCTGCCTTATGGAGTGAGGGCGATGGTGCCGCCGTCCGATATCGGGATGCAGTTTCGCGGAGCGTATCAGTGGGGTCAGCTCGGGCAGGACGCAGATTACACGGTCTGGGTAGCCAACGGGCCGAGCTATGACACTTCGCTGCCGCAGCCCGTCATCGGCCAGGCGATTAACGGATTCAACAACATCGGTTCCAACACCAACGGCAGAGCATATGGCGCGCGATTCCGCGTATATCCATTCCCGCTCGACAGCAATCTCGGCAGGCTTGAGCTGGGCGCTTCAACCTACAACGGCAAATGGATGAATAGCCTGTGGCTCAATTCCTGGGGCGGCGACTCGCCTATCTGCGCGGCAATCTGCAAGCACGCGGTTCATTTCTCTCAGCCTATAGACAGATGCCGGCCGGATCCGGCCCCGACAATCGGCAGGGATGGTATTTGCAGGCCGGCTACTTTCTCAATGGACTGCGCATTCCCGGTCTCGGCGAATTCGACCAATATCTAGCCAAGCTCGAGGCACTGGTGCGCTACTCCGGGGTCAATCAGCGCGCCGTGGTCGCCGAGGAGATCTCAACCACTCCCAGTTTGGGCTTCAGCGGCTCGCCGTCGGCCTTCGCGCCGCATGCGCGCGAGGTCGCACTGGGCCTGGATTACTGGATAGCGCCGTCGATCGTATGGCAGACCGAGTTCGACCTCGAGCTGCCGCGGGCGGGCGGCACGCTCTTTACCTTCAACGGCGCGAGCACGCCGACCGCAAGCAGTGTCGGCGCGACGCCCAACGACCGCGCGATCCTGACCCAATTCGCGGTCGGTTTCTGAGGCGCGAGGGAGGCCGGCACGACAATGACGACATTAAGCAAGAGCCTCGTGATTCGACTACTACTCGCGATGATGCTGCTGGCGCTCAGCGCCGGAACGGCGCTGGCGGCGGAAAGCGAACAGCAGCAGCGCGAAATGTTCAAGCTGGGCGCGAAACTTTGGCCGGTCTATTGCGCGCAGTGCCACAACGCACGTCCAGGCTCCGAGTTCTCGCCGCCTCAGTGGGACGTGATCATGATGCATATGCGGACCCAGGCGAACCTTCCGGCCAGCGATGCGCGGGCGATGACCGAGTACCTCAAGCGTTCGCATTAACCGACACACGTGCAACCACTCCACGACTGCAACGAAAGGAAAAAAGATGCGGCGAATGAAGACCCTGATGACCTTGCTAGGTGTTGCGGCAGTTCTCGCGTTCACCAGATTGCCCGCGCGGGCCGACAGCGCCCAGGACAACTACACCGCCTACTGCGCAAAGTGCCACGGGGCCGGCGGACGTGGCGACGGACCTTCCGCAGGGTCACTCGCGACCAAGCCGCAGGACTACACAGACTGCGTTGCGATGCAGAAGATCTCGGACGATACGATGTTCAAGGTGATCAAGGGTGGCGGCGCCTCGGTCGGCCTGCCGGGTGACATGCCGAGCTGGAGCGACGGGTTGTCCGACCCGGAAATTCACGACTTGGTGGTCTACCTTCGCACATTTTGCAAGAAGAAATAGCCGCAGCCGAGCCCACTGCGACGATCCGGGACTGCAGTTGCGCGCGCGCAACTCTTTATTGACGAGCGGAGTCCATAGACGGTGAGGCGGCGGCTTTCCGTCTGACCCACGAATCGCGAAGGGACATAACCAACTCAGATACAAAATGAGTATTCGCCTGCGCTCGATCTTTGAGCGACTTGATCAGAGCAGTAGCAGCATCGTTGGCTTGATAGTCCGCATCCTCGGACAAAAGTGCGGTCACACGGCGAGTCAGTTCGATCTCGTCGTGCCATTCTCCTAGTTCATCCTGCATAGTCTTCAGCCATTCTGTCGTGGCCTCGGCACCCGGAAGTTCGACGAACCGCGACACCGTCTCAATCATATAGCGAAGCGTTTTGGTCTTAATCCTAACATCATGATAACCGGCAGCATCTTTGCGGAGCTTGGCCGTGTTGATAGCGGCAAGCCATCTCTGTTCCGCCTGCCGGATAGCGGTATCCAGGACTTCAAGCGACGGAGCCTTGAAACCTCGGCCGCCCAGAGCCTTATCGGTCATCCGCCTGAGCTTCTTCAGGCCCGCCTTTGTGGTTGCACGGTACATTTTCCTGGTGATTTGTTTTGCCTCCGGCGTCATTTGCCGGATCACCGCGCGCAGAATACGCCGACGGCGCGCACTGGCAGTGTTGGCGGCTCGCTCTCTCAATTTGCCCAGAATCATATCGACGTCGCGGCGCCTTCCGAGCGTGTGGCGGAGCCATTTCAGTCGTTTCCGCAGCTTTTCGGCGGGCTTACCAGGCTTCGAAAGAGCCGCCAAATCGACCAGCGTTTGCAGGCGGCGCGTCGCAACTCGCAGATCGTGAATTGCGCCTGCACTGCCGCTCCGTACAACTCGCTTGTACTCCTCGCGAAGCCAGCGCGAAACTTTATGTACCCGTCGAGTGAACGCACGCCGGAGCTTCTTGTCGCTGACGTCCATCGTGCGCAGCGAAAGTTTCGGCCCTGTCCCGTTCACGCTCGTCATCTGTCCCGCCTTTCATCGCGTGCGCCGTCGACTCTAACCGTCGTTTGCCTGACCAGTTCGGAAGCTTTCTCCGGATTGCCTACCCCGAGAATTTTGAACTGATTTCCTTCAGCCGCATGATAGCTAGCGAAAGAATCTTTCGACGTTCTCAATAAAATTTCGCTCCAACTCGTTGAGCGCGCGGGGTGCGTCAGGATCCTTGATCGAAACGGCCAGAATTCGATCGTTGCGATAGGTTTTGCCTTTTTCGGATTGCTCGGCATAGACCACTCCGAGCAGCCGGCAATCGAGACAGCATCCGGGAAAAAGGATTTCATCCAGGATCAGCAGAACGTCGATGGGGTCGCCGTCGGCAGCCTGAGTTCGCGGTATGAAACCGAAGTTGAACGGAAACCTTTGACCCTTTGGCAGAATACGGTCCACTTTGTACAGACCGTCCGCTTTATCGAGCTTGAATTTGAGCCGGCTCTCCTTCGGGGTCTCGATAACGACGGTTGTCTCTGGCGTCTCCATTCAACTTATCCCCTAAAATATGGAAATAGCTATTTGTTGCGATTGCGAGTCGGAGCGGCCTTCTTTGCCGCAGCCGAGCGATCTTTCCGGGTTCGGTTCTCTGCCGCCTGATGCGCCTGTCGGGAGAGCGCGCGTGGCGATGCGGAATTCCGCTGCTCGCGTTCGAGGGCCTGGAGCACCGCTCGCGACCGCTTTCTCGAAGGCTTATGCGGCTTTGCGGCGGCCTTGGAATCCTGTTGAGCCTTTCGGCGAGTTTGCTCGGACGTCTTCGAGCGTCCCGGCGGTGGCAGCTTGACCCCGGCGCGCCGAGCCTTGGACAATCCGATCGCGATCGCCTGCTTGGTCGACCTCGCGCCATGTTTGCCCTCTCGCACGTGCTCGATTTCTTCCCGCACGAATTCGCCGGCCTGGGTAGAAGGTGATTTGCCCTCGGCCGCGTCTTCGCGCGCTCTTTCGAGAGTCTCCTGATCCGGCATTGGTGGCCCTCCCAAAAATTGTGGTTGAGTTGCCGCGCGAACGGATATTGGCTGCGTCCGTTCCCCGCGCAAGCGAACCCATTTTATTCCAGCAAAACGGATGCCGACGAAAACCCGAGGCACAGTTTTGTCTTTTTTGCGGACAATCGAAGCTGGTACCAAGAGAAGGGGGCGGTCGGACAGGCGTTGGAGACTTGCAGCCCGTCGAGTCAGAAGGATAGCCGCTAGCAAGATTTCAAACGGCTCCGGATTTCAGAAACTTTTTCGAGACGTCCTTTTTTCAAATGTTGGGCGAATCTACGGCTAAAGTCCTTGTATGCTGCTATTTTGAAAAAAAAGGTGGTGCGGCAGCCGGGCACCTCGCCCCGACGATCCCGACGCGCTTGAGCACCGTCGGCGCTTCCGATAGGTTTTGCCGGACGGCGTGCCCGATCTTTGCCCAAACCGGCGGGTCGGCCGCTTCGAGGGAGGAAATTTCTGATGAGCGCTATCAAGCATCTCGCCGCCGGCGCGGCACTCGCGATCGTCTGCACGGTCGGCCTGGTTTATCCCGCAGCGGCGCAAACCAGCTCGAGCCCGGGCAGGACGCAGCGGCAACTGGATGTCGCGGCCGCGCGCGCGGACCGCAAGGCAATCGTCGGCGCGAATATGAATCTGACCGAAGCGCAAGCCAAGGCCTTCTGGCCGCTCTACGACGCCTACGAGGCAAGGATGGATAAACTCGACGACCGCCATGCCGCCGAGGTCAAGGCCTACGCCGAGCACTACCAGACGCTCACCGAGGACGACGCGACCAGCAAGCTCGACGAGGTGATCGCGATCAAGCAAGCGCGGCTCGACGTGCAAAAGGAGTTTGTGCCCAAGTTCCGCGCCGCGGTCTCCTCGATCAATACGACCCGCTTTTACCAGATCGACAATAAGCTGAGCGCGATGATCCAATGCGATATCGCGCAGATTGTTCCGCTCGCGCGTCCCGGAACCAAAACCGCGAACGAATAGCGCCACGCGGGCGCGTCCAACATAGCGCCGCTGCCCTAAACGGCGCGACTCATCTGATCGAAGAGGGCGAATCTGCGCGCAGCCTCGCGCGGATCGTCCTCTTTTGAAACGCCCGCCGGCGATGCTATACGAGAATCTGAAGTCCTTACCTTTTACGGAGGGAACCGCAGATGGCTGACTTCGATCTCCATATCAAAGATGGAACGGTGGTCGACGGCACCCGCGTGCCGCGCTATCGTGCCGACGTCTGGATTCGCGAGGGCAAGATCGCGCAAATCGGCGGCCGCGCGCTCGGCTTCGCTCGCCGTGTGATCGACGCTGAGGATGCGATCGTCGCGCCCGGCTTCATCGATCTTCATACCCACTACGACGCGCAGATCCGCTGGGATCCATACTGCACCATTTCCGGATGACACGGTGTCACCTCGGTAGTGCTGGGCAACTGCGGCTTCGGCTTCGCGCCTGTACGGCCTGAATTCCGCGAACGCTCGATGCTCACGATGACGCGCACCGAGGCGATTCCCTACGACGCGATGAAGAACGGGATGGCGTGGGACTGGGAAACCGTCCCGCAGTACCTCGACTCGCTCGACCGCGCGCCCAAGGGCGTCAACTGCATCCAGTACATGCCGACCGCCTCGCTGATGACCTACGTGATGGGACTCGAGGCGGCGAAGAGCCGCCCGGCCAGTGCCGAAGAGCGCGCGGCGATGCGCCGGCTGCTCGCGGAAGGGATGGACGCGGGGCTGAGCGGATTTTCGATCCAGCGGCTTGGCCCTGATTCCACCCAGGCTGATTTCGACGGCTCACCGATGGTCACGGACACGATGTGCGACGAGGACATCCTTAATCTCGCCGAGGTGCTGCGCGAGCGCGACGAGGGTTTCATCCAGATCACCCAGGCAACCGGCCAGATCAAGGACGACCTCGCTTTCCTCGAACGGCTGGCTGCGACCGCGCGCCGTCCCGTGCTGCATAACGTGATCGTGCCGACCCGCAAGGACCCGGAAGTGCATCGGCGTAGCGTTCGATGGCTGGAGCGCTGCCGCGCCAAGGGCCTCCCGATTTTCGGCCAGACCGGCACCGTCCGCACCGGCTTCGCGTTTACGCTCGAGCACTGGAATCTCTACGACGCGAGCCCCGCCTGGCGCGCGATCACGACGGGCACCCGAGAGGAGAGGCTCGCCAAGATGAATGACCCAGCGCTCCGCGAGGCGGTCAAGCGCGAGACCGACGCGGCGGACCGCAAACTGCGCGCGATCCAGGCCGGCGTCGGCGGGGCGGTGCACACGCTCATCGTGCAATGGGTCGACGACCGCCCGGAACTGGAAAAGTACGTCGGGAAATCGCTCGGCCAGATCGGCGCCGAGGAAAATCGGCATCCGATCGACGTGATGCTCGATCTCTCGATCGCCGGCGATCTCAAGGTCGAGTTCCTCGGCCCCAACAAAGGCTTCAACGCCGAGTTCATGGCCGAGATGACCAACGACTCGCCCTACACCATCCCGGGCGTTTCCGACGGCGGCGCGCATACCAAGTTTTTCTGCGGCGGCGCCTTTACCACCGATTTCCTGTCGTGGCTGGTGCGCGATGAACAGAAGGTCACGCTGGAGGAGGCGCACTACCGGCTCTCCGCGCTGCCCGCGCACGCCGCGGGCTTCCGCGGCCGGGGCGTGCTGCGCGAGGGCGCGGCGGCGGACGTGGTCGTTTACGACCTCAAGGAACTGGCGATCGAGCCCGAGTGGGTGGGCGAGATCGCGCACGATTTTCCGGGCGGCGAATGGCGTCGCGTGCAACGCGCCCGCGGCTATCGCGCGATCATCGTCAACGGCGAGATGACCTTCGCCGACGGCCGCTCCACGGGCGCGACGCCGGGACGATTGCTGCGCGGCGGCCGCGGCTGAAGCGGCGCGCCGCGATGGAGCTTGGATTATGGGTGCGTTCGTCAGGCCGCCCTGTCACGCGGCCTGACCTCGCGCTCAACCTCCGCTTCGAACTCGTCGCGCGCGACTTGCAGGTCATAGTCCTTCTGCATGCCGAGCCAGAACTCGGCAGATGTGGCAAAGTAACGCGCCAGCCTGAGCGCATAGCCGCCGGTCGTTGAACTCGGCACTACATGATGAACAGCATCTCCTGGTAGGTCGCCAGCGGCCACAGGTCGTCGGCGACGATTCCCTCGAGCATGTCCGCGGTCTTGCGCACCGCCGCCATCGCCGGCAGCACCGCGTTGCACAGATGCTTGGCGTGGTCGAGCTTGCTATGCCCTCCGCCCTCGGCCAGCATCCCTTCGAGCTTCACAATTCCATCCTGCAGGTCCTTCACCAGCACGGTCACTTTGTCGAGCGTGTCGGTGTCGAACACGTAGCCGATGGCTTTGAGATGCGCACAAGTCTGCGCCAGCTCGCCCTGGTATCGGATTGCCGCCGGGAAGATGATCGTCTTGGCCATTTCGATCACGGTCCGCGCCTCGAGCCCGACCACGAGGCAGTACTGCTCGAGGTCCACATCCATCCGGCCATGCGTCTCGCGTTCCGTCAGCACGCCGTACCTGGCGAAGAGATCCGTCGCCTCTTTGGTTCCGAGCAGCGGCAGCGCTTCCACGCACGAGCGCAGGTTGGGCAGGCCACGGCTTTCCGCTTCCTTGTGCCATGCCTCCGAGTAGCCGTTGCCATTGAAGACGATGGCGCCGTTCTCGGCCATGATCTCTTCGAGCACCTTCTGGATGGCGCCGTTGAGCTTCGACGGATCGTCGCCGACCGCTTTCTCGAGCTTGCTTGCGATGTAGTCGAGCGACTCCGCCACGATTGTATTCATCGCGATCATCGCCCCCGCGATCGACTGGCTGGATCCGACGGCGCGGAATTCGAAACGGTTGCCGGTGAAGGCAAACGGACTCGTACGATTACGGTCACCGGCGTCTTTCGGAATGACGGGCAGCGAGTCGACGCCGACCTTCAGCGTTTCCCCGCCTTTTGAGCTCTTCGCACCGCCCTTGGTCACCTGCTCGAAAATGTCGTTGAGCTGCTCCCCCAGGAAGACCGAAATGATCGCCGGCGGCGCTTCGTTGGCGCCGAGGCGATGGTCGTTCGAGGCGGACGCGACCACGGCTCGCAGCAGCCCGCTCCATCGATGGACCGCGCGGATAACCGCCGCGCAGAACACCAGGAACTGCGCGTTGTCGTGCGGGTTGTCGCCCGGATCGAGCAGGTTGCCCTGGGTCGCATTGCCGAGCGAGAAGTTCACGTGCTTGCCCGATCCGTTAACGCCCGCGAACGGCTTTTCGTGCAGCAGGCAAGCCATGCCGTACCGCTCGGCCACTCGCTTCAGCGTGACCATCGTCAACTGCTGATGGTCGGCCGCGACATTTCCATTCTCGAACATCGGCGCCAGCTCGAACTGCCCCGGCGCGACCTCGTTGTGCCGCGTCTTGGCCGGAATCCCGAGCTTGAACAGCTCGCGCTCGCTCTCGAGCATGAAGGCGAGCACGCGCTCGGGGATCGCGCCCAGGTAATGATCCTCGAACTCCTGGCCCTTGGGCGGCAGCGCTCCGAACAACGTTCGTCCGGTGGCGAGCAGATCCGGCCGCGAGAAGAAGAAATGCCGGTCGATCAGGAAATATTCCTGTTCGCAGCCGGCGAAGGAGAGCACATGGGCCGGGTTCACGTGTCCGAACAGTTTCAGAATTCGCTGCGCCTGGTTGTTCAGCGCCTGCATCGAGCGCAGCAGCGGCGTCTTCTTGTCGAGCGCCTCGCCGGTCCACGAGACAAAGGCGGTTGGAATGCAAAGCGTCGTACCGTTGGGGTTCTCGAGGATGTACGCGGGACTCGTGACGTCCCACATCGTGTAGCCGCGCGCCTCGAACGTGTTGCGGATGCCGCCGTTGGGGAAGCTCGACGCGTCGGGCTCACCCTGGGTGAGAGTCTTGCCCGAGAATTCGGCGATCGCGCCACCCTCGCCGTCGGGCGACAGGAAGCTATCGTGTTTCTCGGCGGTGAACCCGGTCAGCGGATAGAACACATGCGAATAGTGCGTGGCCCCTTTGGACATCGCCCAGTCCCTCATCGCCGACGCGACCGTGTCCGCGATCGCCGGGTCGAGGCGCGATCCTGTCTCGATCGTCTTCATCAGCGACTTGAATACCGGCTTGGGCAGGCGCTCCTTCATCGCCGACTTGCCGAAGACATTCGAACCGAATAGTTCGCTAGCCGAAACGTTGGCAAATGACAGGGGTGCTCCGGTGGGATGATAGGTCGTGACGGCCTCGATAGCCTGCAGACGTGCCGAGCTTCCGCTCAAAATCGTGTCCTCCGAAATTTTGAATTGCTTTTCTCGAGCGGTCGCGTTGCGACCTTCACGAGATCAACCCATTCGGAGGAGCAAGGACCGCGCCCCGCATTTGGAAATCGAAAGCTCAAGCAATAGCTGGATGTTATATTCGTCAACGCGACGCATGATGCCTCAATTCCCACCATGATGCGCAGCAGACGAGCGACGGTCGCTTGCGGAAATCAACCGGAATTTCCATTTTCAAACCTTTGCATCGTTTCGCCGACAGAGGCGGTCTGTCAAACGGAGAGTTCGAGGCCGGTTTTGAGTCCAAAGGGCTTCCCACGGCGCCGGGAGGGGCGGGTTTCGCCTCCGGCCGGCAACGCAACGCCTTAATGATAATCGACGATCTCGACTTCGTAAGCGTCGCGCTTGTCCCCCCGCGCAACTCGCAACGCAAAACAGCGGGAGCCGCGCGTTCGCGCGGCTCCCGCTGTTTCATTCCCAACACGCAGGCGCCGCGCGGCTAAAGCCGCACGGCGCCCGGCGCTGGTAAGATCTTACGTCAGGTTTTCGCGCCCAACCGGATCGCCGTGGTGCAGTGGTAGGCGAAGTTCTTCGCCCCGAAGCACCAGATGATGTCGTTATCCAACTGCGGCCGGTAGATCGGCACCTGTCCCTTGTTGTTGTCGCAGAAGCAGCGGTTGCAGACGTCCTTACCGCAGCAGTCGCGGTACGCGATGATGTATT
>Ga0207416_1000599_pt1 | contig 58879 bp, 48 predicted proteins | sample PaiPotPPM11metaG_FD_184107 | JGI IMG/M metagenome (GOLD analysis project Ga0207416, IMG submission 184107) | Iron sulfur acid spring bacterial and archeal communities from Banff, Canada, to study Microbial Dark Matter (Phase II) - Paint Pots PPM... ... | reverse complement strand
CTTTGCCTGGCTGCACAACTTCCGTCGGCTCGTCACCCGCTGGGAATACCATGTAGAGAATTTCCTCGGGATGGTTCAACTCGGCTGCCTCAAGATCCTTCTGCGGCATTTATGAGATGGCTTCTAGCCAGCTACCTACGAGCACAGAATTAATTAAAAGGAGCCGGACAATGCACCCGGACTACGATAACTACGATTCGATTCTCCCGATTGACGGCAGGGTATTCAATACAAGCTGCGGAACATGGACCGCCAACGTTTCCAAATGGCCCAGCCCTGCACAAGACAGCACGGTCTTGACTTACAAAGTTGAATTCAAAGGCCCGTCTGTGCGACGGCTGGAGCTTTGGGTGCCAAGAGAGATCGTCGTCGGGAAGCTCCAACAAGAAGTATTCGGCGACGTTCAACGCTGGCTGGAAGAGCAAAATGGGGATGGAGAACTCAAGTCTTGTTTTTCGTGAGGTTCGACGATGACCGAAAAGTTCGAGGTGCATGCACGTGAAGGTTTTGCTCGATGCATCGATGGGCTCGGCGAAAGGACAAAGAGGATGCGAGAATTGCGTTCCAGACGCGGCCATTGCCTCGGCGTTCTATTAATAGTTCTGGTCACGGCCCACTGGGGTGAGCCTCTGGACGCCCAAGAGGCCGCTCAGGCCCCCCACCGGGTGGGTCAAGCGGGTAGCGTTACTGCGTCTCAACGACCCGTTGAAGTCAACAACGCCGCTGCACAGTTTCAGCGCGGCCAATATTACGAGACTAAAGGTGATTATGCTACGGCGGTGCGGTGGTACCGCAAAGCCGCTGAGCAGGGGCTCGCCAAAGCCCAGGTTTATTTAGGCTCCTACTACGACAAAGGTCAGGGCGTACCGCAGGACTTCGTTAAAGGAGCAAAATGGGATCGCAAAGCCGCTGAGCAGGGCTATGCTGCGGCGCAGTTCAATCTCGGCGTCCATTATGACCAAGGTCAGGGCGTACCGCAGGACTTCGTTGCAGCAGCGCAGTGGTATCGCAAAGCCGCTGAGCAGGGCGACGCCAAGGCCCAATTCAATCTCGGCGTCCATTATGACCAAGGAAAGGGCGTACCGCAGGACTACGTTGAGGCTGCACAGTGGAATCGCAAAGCCGCTGAACAGGGATACGCTGCCGCGCAGTTTAGTCTCGGCGTTGCCTACGACGAGGGTCAGGGCGTACCGCAGGACTACGTTACTGCGGCGCAGTGGTACCGCAAAGCCGCTGTGCAGGGGCTCGCCAAAGCCCAGTCTTATTTAGGTGCCTACTACGACGCAGGTCGGGGCATACCGCAGGATTACGTTAAAGGAGCAAAATGGTATCGCAAAGCCGCTGAGCAGGGCGACGCCGATGCCGAGTTCAATCTCGGTGTCCATTATGACCAAGGCCGGGGCGTACCGCAGGACTACGTTACTGCGGAGCAGTGGTACCGCAAAGCCGCTGAGCAAGGCGACGCCGATGCTGAGCTCAATCTCGGCGGGCTCTATTCCCAAGGAAAGGGCTTGCCGCAGGATTACGTTACGGCGGCACAGTGGTACCGCAAATCCGCTGAACAGGGCGACGCCGATGCCGAGTTCAATCTCAGCGTTGCCTACGAAAAGGGTCAGGGCGTACCGAAGGACTACGTTACGGCAGCCCAGTGGCTCCGCAAAGCCGCTGAGCAGGGGATCGCCAACGCCCAGTTGTTGTTAGGCGTCGACTACGACGTAGGTGCTGGCGTACCGAAGGACTACATTGCGGCAGCACAGTGGTTCCGCAAAGCTGCTGAGCAGGGCGACGCCCCTGCTCAGAAAGCACTTGGTGACCATTACCAGCAGGGCGACGGCGTACCGCAAAATTATAGTACGGCGGCGCTTTGGTTTCGCAAAGCTGCTGAGCAAGGGAACGCTCCAGCGCAGCTAAATCTGGGGGAGGGCCTTATCGACATGCAAGGGAATAGCGATTTTGTACAGGCTTACATGTGGGTTGTCCTTGCCAAGGCTGGGTCTACGCCAAACACCAATACCTACACCCGCTCATCCGATCTTTTGAAGTCGCTGGCCTCGCGCATGACCAGTGCACAGGTAGCCGAAGCGCAACGAGAGGCCGACGTATGGTTTCAAAAACATCATGCGCAGTAGGTTGCGAGACGGCCTCCGCCAGTCTTGCTGCCGTAATCATGCATTCTCGCGCGAAACCCCAGCCAAGCCCGCCAGTGCCTCCCAATGCCTCGGATGCGGAAGGCGCCGCCCCGCCCGGATACCAGCGGCGTAGGGCAGCGAAACACCGATAGCGGCGGCTATCGCGGCGTACGGCACCTCAGCGAGCCGAGGCTGAATTCTCTGCGTGTAGGTTTCGCTGTCGAGCCACGCGGGTTGCTTCGCTGCCACCCATCCGAGCCGCGCCGTGGTTTGGCGGCGTTGGGTTTCGCTTCGCTTGGCTTCGGCTTGTGCATGATGCGACGCGATGCGTCCGGAGCGGGCAGCGTCAGCGAACTTTGCCGCAGAGATCGCGATGGAACAATGCATGCAAAGAGTGGCATCCGATTTGACGGTTGAGCCGCAGGACTGACAGACCCTCTGCGGTCGGGGCGCTGCCTTGGTTGGCGGGAGTAAGTCTCCCCCTTTGACTTCGAGCCAAGGCCGGACATATCATCCCGGCAGCCGGCATCAGTTCGGCGATGTTGTAGACGCGGCCACGGACGCGTCTTCGTGGCAGGGGGCTCATGTTACTGCGAAGAACTTGGGGGCATGTGTTGAGCCAAAAGAAGCCCAAGGGGGCAGCACCGCGCACCTCCATGCCGACTGGCGAACGCTGGCGACCACAATAGGTCCGGGCTGGACCAGTTGCCCATACAATTCGTAACGATGCCTCGCCTCTTGTTTCTTTGTCTCGGACTATTGCTCTGCGCGGGCGGGACCCGTGGTCAACAGGCACCTACGCCCGACCTCGCTCCCCTGCTGGCCAAGCTTAACGCCCCCACTTGGCCTCAGCGCAGCGCGGCCTTCCAGCAATTGCGGCCTTGGGTCGATCGGGAACCGGCGGTGCAAGCGGCTCTGGTACGGTTGTGTCGGCGCGAGGGTTTTACGCCCGACTGGGAAGACGATAACTTCATTCGATACTTCACAACCCTTGCACATCTGGTGCAGGACATCGCTGTCCGGACCAATGACCCGCGGGCTTGGATGGCACTGGTCTCAGGCTCCTACAACCCCGATTCTGATGCCGGCCGCTGGTTCTCCACTCAATGGGGGGCGGTGCGCGCCGAGGTTGGCCTGCTCGACAGCCAGTACGCTTCTCAACGGGCCAACGCCGCCTACGTTTTGGCGCTTTCACTGGGGGAACAGGAGCTGCATTGCGATGGGGTCGCATTTCACTTCCCCGCCAACGAGAAGCAGGTCGTTCTGAAGCGAATTCTTGCGCTCGCCGCAGAAGACCCCGATCCAACCACTCGTTACTTCGCGGTTGAGGGGCTTGAATTCATCAGCGGTGACGAAAGGGAACGAGTTCTCGACAAGATCATCCACTCCAATGCTGGACCCTTTCAGCGCAAAATTGCTCAGCGGATCAAGGACATCCCGCGGGCACAGGCGGTCAAACATACCTGTGCTTGCCCCACGAATTACTGACTCAGCCCCCCACAAGCCGCAGCTTGCCTTCCGAGGCGGCCAGTCCTTGCCTGCTCTCACTCATGTGTACTTAGCGGAAGAATCGGCGACAGTCAGCGCGGTTCCGGCCGGTTGATGATAGCTCAGGCGACGGTGGCCTGAGTGGTGCTCGAAGCGCTGCCCTCCAGGAAGGCTTGATAAGGGGTGCGGCCCTTGGTGCGGTAGCCCTGGTGACAGCGTTCGCGGTTGTAGAAGTTGAGGTACCGATCGAGGTCGGCCTGCAGTTGGTCGACGCTGAGGTACAGGGTTTGACGGAAGGCCACCGTGAAGAACTCCTCCTTGACGGTGCGGTGGAAGCGTTCGCAGAAGCCGTTGGTTTGCGGGCTGCGAACCTCGGTGCGGCGATGGCGGATCTGGTTGATGGCCAGGTAGAGCTCGAAGGGATGGTGCAGTTCGCGGCCGCAGAACTCGCGGCCGTTGTCGGTGAGCAGGTGCTCGACAGCCAGGTCATGCTGGTCGTAGAAGGGTACGATCTGGCTGTGCAGCACGTCGACGGCGGTCATGGGGACCTTGGAGAGATAGAGCTTGGCGAAGCCCAGCGAGCAGTGGGCATCGACGACGCTCTGCATGTAGATCTTGCCGACGCCCTTGATGGTGCCGACGAAGTAGGTGTCCTGGCAGAGGAGGTAGCCGGAGTGAGGCGCTTCGACGTGCTGCTCAGGGTCGCCGATGGGCCGCGATGACGCTGCAGCAGACGCAGTTGCCGCTCGGTCAGCACGCCGCCGGCAGCGGCCGTCTTCTGCTCGAGCCAGAGCAAGCGCTGCAGCCGCAAGGTGAGTCCATGACGCTGCCAGACGGCCCGCACCGCCGCCGGCGACACGCCGACGCCGATGAGCTTCAACTGGCCGCTGATGCGGATGTAGCCGTAGGTGGGGTACTGCGTGGTCATTTCGAGAATGCGTGCCTCCAGTTCGGGCGGGGTCTGGTTGGGCATGCGCGGGCGGCGCCGGGCGGCCGGCGCCAGGCCCTCGGCCCCGAACTTCTCGAAAGCCTGCTTGATCTCGTAATAGTGGCTCCGGCTGATGCCGGCCCGTTTGCAGGCCACGCTGATGTTCTGCAGTTCTTCGGCCAGGGCCAGCATGCCCATCCGGGCCTCTTGATAAGCTTGACCAAGCTTCTCAAGGGGTGCTCATGATCGTGTCCTCCGAGGGGATCTTTGAGTCGTGGAAAACCCAAATCCTACCGGAATCACGCCCCGGGCACCCTGCGCTGACCTGCTGCGTTCGGGCTACGCCCTCACTCCGCAGGTCAGCGCCTCGATACCCCCAACTGTCCGCTCATCTCCCGCTAAGCTCAGGTAACGCGCTGGAACGCCCTGTCTGCCATGTATGGCATTGAGCAATTGCTGCAATGCTTTGTAACGAAACCTCCTTTCTAAGGGGGTTTCGTTACATACCGTGGTTGACTCCTCCCTTCCGGATCGCTATACTTTTCATCAAAACCCCCTTGTTCGGGGGGGTTCGTTACAAGGAACGACGTGGACCCCATAACCCGATCATTATCGGCGCAGGAGAGCAAGGTCGTGCTGGCGCTCACCGAAGGGCGGCGGCGTGAGACCACGCGGGCGGAGATCGTCCGGCTGCTCGGCGGAAGCGACAAGGCTGCCGACAATGTCATCGAATCTCTGCGCCGCAAGGGCTGGCTGGAGCGGGCGACCTGGGGAGAGTACCTGCTGGTGCCGCCGGAACAGGGGCCCGACGCGCTCGGGGACAGCAATCTCCTCGCGCGTGCCAGCCGCATCGCCGATCCTTATTACATCGGCTTCGGCACCGCCGCCGCCCACTACGGCCTGACGACGCAGCATCGCAGCGTGATCTTCGTCGTGACGCCGGTGCGCCTGCGCCCGCGCGAAGTTGGGGAATCACGCGTCCGCATCGTCAACCTGTCCGATAACAAGTTCTTCGGCTTCGAGCCGGTCGATGTGCTCGGCTACAAGGTGATGATCTCCGACCGCGAAAAGACCGCCATCGACTGCATCGACCGTCCGGCACTGGCCGGCGGCGTCGGCGAGATCGCCACCATCCTCGCGACTGCCAGCCGCCGGTTCGACTGGAACAAGGCGGCGGGTTATCTCGAACGCATAAATTCAGGAGCGCTCGCGCGCCGTCTCGGCTGGCTCGTCGATTACGTCAAAGCCGACCTTCCGCCGGAAGGCCGCGACCGCCTGCTGCGGCTGGCCGCCCGGAGCCGCAAGACATATCTCGGGCCCGATCCCGCGCGCGCGCGCGCCGTGGAAGGGGCGATAGGCTACGACGAGACGTGGCGCGTGTTCGTGAACGTAAAACTGGAAGAGCTGCAGGGCAGCGCCGGGCTCGGCCGGCGCAAGGCCGTCAGGAAGGACGCGTAGCGATGCTGACGCAGGCGCAGGTGCAACGTTACGCCGTTGAATCCGGACTGCGCGACATCATGATCGCTGAAAAGGAAGTCGTGCTGACGTTCCTTCTACAGCGGCTGTCTGAGCGCGGCATCCTGAACCGGCTGGCGTTCAAGGGCGGCACCTGTTTGCAGAAAATGTTCGTCGGCAGCCAGGGAAGATTTTCGACCGATCTGGATTTCACGGGCATCGAGGAACACGATCACCAGGACATTATTCTCGAAATGATGGCGGCGTTCGAGCAGCCGTTTCACGGAATCGCGTTTGCGATTCCCGATAACTACTACGAGACGCAGGACGGCCAGTCGTGGGGCGTGAACCCGACCTATTCCCACGACTGGAACGCCAGCGGCGTGAGCGAAATCAAGCTGCAGGTCAGCCGGCGCGAAACGCCGACGCTGCCTGTGGAGTCGCTCGTGCAGATCGAACAGAGTTATTTTAAGTTCCTGCCGTTCGCGCCTGCGGAAATCACCTGCCTCGCGCTGCCAGAAATTCTGGCCGAGAAAATCCGCGCCTCTTATCAGCGCAACAAGGCGCGCGACATCTACGACCTCGGCATGTTCGCGAGGCGGCCGCTCGACCAGGCGCTCGTCCGCCGCCTCGTCGTGCTGAAGCTCTGGCAGGCGCGCGATACTTTTGATCCTGCGCGCCTGATGCAGAAATTCGAGGAGGGCAAGGAGTTCGACTGGGACGATCTGCGTCAGCTGCTCAACCGAACGGTGGTCGTCGACCGCGAGAAAATCTGCGCCGATTGCGTCAGGGGGTTTGGATTCCTGGTGAATCTGACGGACGAGGAGCGCAAGCTCGCCGGCGACAAGTATCAGCGCGAGCAGGCGACAGCGGAAAAACTGCGCGCGCCGGCCTGAGGAAGCGACGGTCACATGAAAATTTCCGAAAGAACGATCAAGCGCCTCGGCGAAATCATTACGGGGGACAAGGCGCTCTCCCCGTACCGTTCAGGGCCCAAACTCGTCACTTTTTTCAACGATCTCGGCACCAACCACACGTATGGTCAGAGTTTTCCGTCACGCTGGAAATTCGCGGAAGACTGCCTGCGCCAGTTCAACGATACGCCAATACTGAAGAGGATCATTTTGTCGGCGCTCGATCCGCGCGCTTTCATGGGGGCGACCGTCTACGACAAGGCAAGCCAGCAAAACAAACCGGCCAGTGTCCAGGATGCGCTGACATACCTGAACGAGTTCCTCGCCTATGACGGATACGAAGTGGTGCCGCACGGCAAGAACTACGATGTCGTTGACAGGACGCGAGGCGAAATTCTCGTCGACGTAAAGCTGGAGCCCAGCCATCTTTCTCGTGCCTTCATCGTGGAGCAGATCGAAAAGTGCAGGGCGAAGATGGGACAGGGCGACTACGACGGCGCCATCACAAACGCCCGCTCCCTGGTCGAAGCCGTTCTCGCGGCGATTGAGAAAGAATGCGATATCAGTCCGCCTGCCTGTGACGGGGATCTTCTGAAACTCTACAAACGGGTGCAGAAGCACTTGAATCTGTCGCTCGAGAACCCCGGCATCAACAAGAGCCTGAAACAGACCCTCACGGGGTTTGTCAGCATCATCTGCGGACTGTCCGGCCTTAGCAACAAGATGGGCGACCGCCACGTCCGGGAGTACAAACCGGCGGAGCATCACGCGACGCTGATCGTCAACGCGGCGATGACGTTCAGTAATTTTATCTTTGATACGTACGCATACCAGAAAGCGCCGCAAAAATAGCAGATGGCATTGACCTGCTCCCCTGAATCCGTACAGAGCTGAGTAGATTGTCAGCTTAAAGGAGGAAGGGGTGCCGCGGGGCAAAAGAGGCCCCGCTCTACGACTCTCTCCAGTGACGGCCATGTACGGTACGCCTCCGGCGCCCTCACATTCGGGAAGGACCACCGATTCCTCCGATTCGGTGTTTGGATTGGACTTCGCCGCGCCTCACGTGCACCCTCCTTCCATGAACGAGCCGATCACCTTTCCGCTCACTCGGGAGCGAGCCCACCTCTTTGCGGAGGATTGGATCAGAGCCTGGAACGCCCACGACATCGATCGGATCCTGCTGCATTATGAGGACGATGTCGTCCTCACCTCCCCCGTGCTGGCGCGCCTCATCGACCACTCCCACGGAATGCTGAGTGGCAAGCCCGCTCTGGCCGACTATTTTCGCCGTGGCTTGGAAGCGTTTCCCGACCTGCAGTTCGTTCTGGAAGACGTTTTCTTGGGGATCGACACGCTTGTCCTTTATTACCGCAACCAGCGCGGCGCCAAAGTAGCCGAAGTGATGCAATTGGCCGCTAACGGGAGAGTGCGACGGATATGGGCCAATTACTCCGCGTGAGAATGCATGGCCGCTTTTGACTCGGGGCTGCGCACCACGCTCCCGATGGTTGCTCCCCTTCTCCGTGAAGGAAGGGTCAGCGGAGCATCTTTCCCTAACAGCGGTCCGACCTTCGGAATTTCGCCGACCTTCGCCTCGATCTCCTTGCTCCTCAAAGGACTCGGTGACTGTTGCGACTGCTTCTCACCCTTTCCGTAGTGCCATCACCCGCTCCTGCGGAGTTCACTCTTTCAAGACGCCCAAAACGCCCAGCAAAATCCACCGGCTGGCTTTCCTTCCGGGGCAGAGTGATAGGGGCGCACTGGGGGGCGAAACGTCCATTCCGCGGGTTGCCGAAGGGAGGGCTCCCAGACGACGTTGCTTGCCATGAATGTTGTAGCGTTGCCCGCCGCCGCGTTGCCGGTGAGGCGGGATTTGACGTAACGTACCGTCGCAGACGTTCGGAAAGGCGGCCTGTGCGACCTATCTTCCCGCTGCCGCTGACCTTGAATTTGCAGTAGTCATGCATTCAACATGATTCCAATCATCCCTATGAAACCCGCACGCGGGTTGCCACCCTCTTTCCGAACTGCTATCGAACCAGAAGCGGCTTCCACTTGCGGATGGTGCAGGTTACGCTGAGCGCAGCTAAACTTCGTGCGAGAGTTGGAGCTCTACATGAAAAGGCCCGTCCCGGTGGAATCTGCCTCTGCCTTAATCGACGAGAAGATCAAGGAACTTGGGGACTGGCGCGGGAAGACGCTCGCGAAAGTGCGCAAAATCATACACGAGGCAGACCCTGAGATCGTCGAAGAGTGGAAATGGATGGGGACTCCCATCTTTTCCCACGGCGGCATCGTCTGCACGGGAGAGACGTACAAGAACGTCGTCAAGATGACCTTTCCCAAGGGAGCTGCGTTGAAGGACCCTGCAGGTCTATTCAACTCCAGCCTCGATGGGAATGCCAGGCGCGCCATCGACATCCACGCAGGCGACAAGGTCGATGAGGCGGCCTTGAAGGATCTCATCCGCGCTGCAGTGGCGCTCAATCTCAAGGCCAAGAGCAAGCCGAAGCCCCGGCGAGCGAGCAGCAAGCGGGCCGACTCGCTTCATCGCCGGTCCCGGCCGGGTGACCCGCATGACTGACACACCCTCTGCGGTCGGGGCGCTGCCTTGGTTGGCGGGAGTGAGTCTCCCCCTTTGACTTCGCGTCTGTGCCTTTGCGTGAAATGGGCGAGGCGAGCCGGACAACGGGGAGATGCGAGCGCCGAAGACGCGCCAGTGCTCCGGCACACGCGGCACGTTTTTCGTTGGGACGGTGATTTGTACTGCCCGCCATGCCGCAAAACTGCCGGCATCCGCCTGCGTTACGCTCCTCCCGCATCGCTGTCTTCACGCCGGTGCCACCCTGCGCGTGGCGCTTACAATCACGAGAGCGCTTCTGGATGAAGTGACTCTGATAAGCTGACCCTCGCCTGCCGGATCGTCCATGAACGACACCACCGTTTCCCATTACCGCATTGAGGCCAAGCTGGGCAGTGGCGGCATGGGCGTCGTGTATCGGGCCCTCGATCTGCGCCTTGACCGTCCGGTGGCCCTCAAGTTCCTGCCCCCCGAGCTGGCGCTGGACACCCAGGCCTTGGAGCGCTTCCAGCGGGAAGCCCGCGCCGCGTCCGCCCTCAACCACCCCAACATCTGCACCATCTACGACATCGGCGAGAGCGAGGGACGCCCCTTCCTGGTGATGGAGCTGCTTGAAGGCGAGACGTTGCGCGACCGCATCGCGCGCGGCCCCTTCAAAACCGAGACCTTGATTGACCTGGCCATCCAGACCGCCGACGGCTTGGATGCCGCTCACCAGCGCGGCATCGTGCATCGCGACATCAAGCCCGCCAACCTCTTCCTGACGCTGCGAGGACAGATCAAGATTCTGGACTTTGGCCTGGCCAAGGTGGCCACGCGCTCGCCGGCCGGTAACTCCGCCACCCGGGTCACGGCGCACGAGCTGCTCACCAGCCCCGGCATGACCTTGGGCACCGTCGCTTATATGTCCCCCGAGCAGGCGCTGGGGGAGGAACTGGACGGGCGCAGCGACCTCTTTTCGCTCGGCATGGTGCTCTACGAGATGGCCACCGGGCAGGCCGCCTTTTCCGGCAACACCTCGGCCGCCCTGTTTAATGCCATTTTGAACCGCACCCCCGTCTCTCCCTTGCGCCTGAATCCGGAACTGCCCGCCCTCCTCGAAGACATTTTGAACAAACTTCTGGAGAAGGACCGCGAGCTGCGTTACCAATCCGCCGCCGAGCTACGCACCGACCTGAAGCGCCTGAAGCGCAGCACAGAATCCAGTCGGGCCCACGCGTTGGCGGCGGTGGCGTCGCCAGTTGAGGCGGCTGCGACGGTGGCTCGGTCGAGGTGGCAACCGTGGATGTCGGCGGCTGCGGTCGCAGGTCTTGCAGTGCTCTTGGCCGTGCTCTATTGGGGGTCTCGCCCGACCGCTCCCCCCGCTGTGTCACGGTACACCCAGCTCACGCATGACGGCCGACTCAAGGCTGATTTCTACACGTCCAACGTCATCGTCACCGACGGGGCCCGCGTTTATTTCCGGGAAGGCGTCGCAGGCAACGCGGTCATTGGCCAAGTCTCGGCTTCCGGCGGAGAGACGGCGCTCATCCCCTCCCCCTTTCCTTACGTTGCTCTCTGGGATCTCGCGCCCGACCATTCTCAACTATTAGTCTCGAATCTCAACGGCTTGGAGCATGAGCGGCCGCTATGGACCTTGCCGCTCCCCGACGGAACCCCGCGGCGGCTTGACGACCGCGTGGGCCACGACGCTGCTTGGTCGCCGGATGGGCAGCGCATTGTCTATGGGCTTGGAACCGACCTCTATACCGCACGCAGCGATGGGACCGATGCGCGGAAACTCGTGACGCTTCCCGGCGTGGCTTCATGGCCGCGCTGGTCGCCGAACGGCAAACTCCTTCGGTTCACCTTGCAGGAGTCGAGGACGTCAAGTTCGATCTGGGAAGTTGCAGGCGACGGAACCGATTTGCATGCCGTCCTTCCCGGCTGGAACCATCCTTCCAAAGAATGTTGTGGGAACTGGACCGCCGATGGGAAGTACTTCGTGTTTCAGTCCCAGCGCGACGGGGTCACAGGCATTTGGGCGCGCAGTGAAGAGCGGGGGCTTTTCGGAAAACGGGCGGCGGCTCCGGTTGCTCTCACAACCGGCCCCATCAACTACGTTTCACCGGTTCCCAGCTTGGACGGAAAGAAGATCTTTGTCGTCGGGGTGCAGCAAAAGGGGGAGTTGGTACGCTATGACAAGGCAATCCGCCAGTTCCTCCCTTTCCTCTCCGGTATCTCGGCCTACGCCGTCAGCTTCTCCAGCGACGGGAAATGGGTGTCTTATGTCTCTTATCCCGACGGGACGCTGTGGCGGAGCCGGGTGGATGGAACTGAACGGCTGCAGCTGACCTCGTCTCCCATGCTGATCTATCAAAATTATTGGTCGCCGGATGGCCGCACGATCGCCTTCATGGGCACGATGCCCGGAAAGCTCTGGCAGGCCTATACCGTCCCGGCTGACGGCGGCAGTATACGCATGGTCTCACCGGACGATCGCAATCACGCCGATCCCAGTTGGTCGCCGGACGGTCATTCGCTGGCGTTCGGTACGATACCTGGCAGCGAAGCTGACAACGCCGGCGGCGTCTTTATCCTGGATCTGGCGACGAATCGAATTTCCCCGGTCGCCGGCTCGGAGCACCTGTTTTCTCCTCGCTGGTCGCCGAACGGACGTTACATCACCGCCATGACCGCCCGCTCCCTGAAGATTCTGCTCTACGACGTGAAGACGCAGAAGTGGGAGGTACTCACCAGCGGGGATCAAGTACTGGGCTATCCGAACTGGTCGCGGGACAGCCAATACGTGTATTACCGGGATAACGGCAGTGACTTCTTCCGCGTGCGAATCAACGACCATAAGGTCGAACCCGTGGTGAGCGACAGCCATTTTCGGCTTGCCGGCGGCATGTTTGGTACGTGGTCCGGGCTGGCCCCGGACGACTCTCCCATCACATTGCGCGATTCCAGCACGGAGGAAATCTACGCGCTCGATGTGCAGTGGCCGTAGAAAGTCCCGCAGCCCGTGCAGCGGGATCCGTAGGCGGGACAGGTAAAGTGGGGAGGTGAAGCGAGGAGTGCAGCGCGCACTTCACCGTCGTCCTTCCGCCTTCGCCCTTCCGCCTTCGCCCCTCCGCCCTCGCCTTTCGGCCCTCCCCTCGGGGGAACGCCCGATGGTGCGCCGCGTGCAAGCGCGCGCACACTGGAGCGTGCGCTGTACCGCCTTCCTGATCGCGCTTGGCATGACCGCCGCGGTAGCCGGCCAGGCCGACTTGCGCACGCCGCCACGAGGCTCCTTTGACCATTGCAGGGCGGCAGGCTGGGGTGAAGATCCGGCCTTGAACCGCCTTAAAAACCGCGCGCTTCCCGTGATGCAGCCGCGGGCCATGACCGTGGACGCGATCCGCGCCTTGCCCGACCCCCTGCTGCGCCACGAGGCTCGCCGCTACTGGCCGGCGCCAGCCCGGGCACAGATCGAGTCCGACGAGGCGCGCGGCGTGCAGGTGGAGGGTTACGTCATCGGCTGGAATCGCGAACGCATGGAAGCCGGCAACTGCTATCGCCCCGATCTCGGCGACCTGCACCTCTGGATCGCCGCCCTGCCCAACCTTCCCCGCTCCCAAGCCGTCATCGTCGAACTCACGCCACGGTGGCAGAGTGTGCGTTCCAACTGGACGCAAGCATGGCTCCGCGACCTGGAGCGACGGCGAGTGCGGGTGCGCGTCCGTGGCTGGCTGATGTTCGACCAGGCGCACCCGGCGGAGGTCGGCCGCACGCGTGCCACCCTGTGGGAGGTTCACCCCGTGACGACGCTGGAAATCGTTCCTGGCCCGCTGCGGGCTCAACTCCCCACGCCGCCGGTCGTAGCCGGAAACCGTTAGGGCCCCGCCGGCGCTGCAGCGTGCCAGCCGTGGCTCAGCTCGTCGCCAACGTCTCCAACTCGGTGCGCGTGCCATGAAATCGGTTCCGGTCCACGTTCGCTGCGACTCCAGCCACGCGTCCCGCCTGACTGTATTGCCAGAACGTCCAGGTTGGCCACGCGGGAGGAACGCGGGGTTGCATGACCTCGTACTCCGCAATCCAAAGCGGGAAGGCGGACAATGCGACCGAACCGCCCAGAACGTCCCGCCAGAAAGCGGGCGAGACGTAGATCAGGGGACGACGGCCGCTGCCCTGCTTGACCGCCTCCAGCCATTGCAGGACGCGCGCGATGCGCTCCGCGGGCAGGAGTTCCACCCATTCTCCCGCCAAGGAAGTGGGCTCGAGGTCCAGCGCCGGGGGCAGATCCCCGGGTTGGAGTTTGCCGACCACTTGCAAAAAGTGCCACGCCTGCGCCTCGGCCTCCTGCTGCGGGCGGAAAAAATGGTAGGCCCCGCGCAGTAGCCTCTGCCCGCCCGTGCCCGCCCAGTTCGCCGCAAAGCAGGGATCGGCGAAACGCACGCCCTCGCTCGCTTTCATATACACGAAGTCAATGCCGCTGACCCCCGACCAGTCGAGCCTGCCCTGGTGGTGCGAGACGTCGATGCCTTCCAAGGGCGCTGTCGCGGTGAGCTGCAACGGACTTACTGGTGACGCAATGGCTGGTGGCGCAATGGGACTGCCGCTCATGCGTGATCTCCGGGGTGTCGGCGGAATGCCGTGTCTGGTGTTACCCCGCGAAGATCACGGCTTTGTGACGGCGCGCGCGTTGGTGCGACGGGGCGGGGATCCCCGCGCATGGCCGACGCACCAACGTCCGAGTTCCTCTTCGGTTTCGGTCCTGCCCAGCCTCGAGACACGCGCTGTCGCGCCGTCACAATGTGTCCATTTTTGGTTGTTACGCTCCCGCCATGCCGCGCCTTCGCCTTCTGTTGTTGTCGTTGTGCCTGGTCACCCTCTCCATCGCCGCGCACTCCCCCGTCGCAGGCGTTTTTGACGGCTGCGCTGCGGCGGGAACGGGGGGCGATGCGCGGCTGAACCAACTCAAGAATCGCGCGGGGATCGTTGCCGCGCCGCGGCCCTTGACCGTGGCTGCTTTGCAGCACTTGCCGCTGCCGGCGTCATTCACCCGGCAACGTCGCACGTGGACACAAGCGGCGCGAGCCGTGGTCGCTCCTTGGGAAGCGATGACCGTGATCGTGGAGGGTTATCTCGTGGGGGCGAAGGAGCAGGGGCTGGAGGCATCCAACTGCCGGCGCAGCAACCAGCATGACGATCATCTCTGGCTGGCAGCGGCGGCTGGAGCCACCAAGGCACAGTCCACCGTCGCCGAAGTCACGCCACGTTGGCGGGCAGCCAACCCCGCGTGGACATTGCGGGAGCTGAACCGATTGGTGGCACAGGGCACGCATGTCCGCCTCACCGGCTGGCTGCTGTTTGACCAGGACCATCCTGATCAGGTCGGCAAAACGCGCGCGACGATCTGGGAGTTGCACCCCATCACGAGGATTGAGGTGCAGCGCAGCGGACGTTGGGTGGAACTCGCGCCTGCACCTGCGATCAACAAGGCGACGCCCCGCACGAAGAGACGATGACGCCGATGCCTGCCCCAATGCGGGGATGAAGCGATCCTCGACCTCTAGCTCGCGAAGCCGAGAAACACCGGCTCGGGTTGCAGCTCGATGTCGAATTGCTGGTGAACGCGCTGTTGAATCTCTTGTTGCAGCCGCATCAAGTCGTGGGCCGTGGCGCCCCCGCAATTAATCAGAGCCAAGGCGTGCTTGCTTGAAATCGCCACCGGAGCCGGGTTGCCGTTCCAAACCGGGCGGAATCCTTTGCGCAGCCCGGTCTGTTCGATCAGCCAGGCTGCCGGGATCTTGACCATCCCCGTTTCCGCCGGGAATTGTGGCGGCGGCGATAACAGGCGCTGCGCCAACTTGGCGTAGGCGGACGCGCTGACGATCGGATTCTTGAAGAACGAACCGGCACTGCGGGCGTCCGGATCGCCCTCCACCAGCAACATGGCCTTGCACTGGCGGATGCGGCGCACGGCAACGCGGGTTTCACGCAGCGTTGGAGCCGCCCCGAGCGCCCGCCCGAGTTCCGGATAGCGCACCGTCGGCGCGCCCCCGGGACGCAGCGCGAAGTGCACCGCGGTGACGATGTATCGGTCGCGGTCGTGGGTGTTGAAACGGCTGGTGCGGTAGGCGAAGCCGCACTCCGCGGCGTCCATCTCGACCCACTCGCCGCTCGACCGATCCAGCGCGCGCACACGGCTGATGGTCTCGGCCACTTCCTGGCCATAGGCCCCGACATTTTGCACCGGCGTGCCGCCGACGGTGCCGGGAATGCCGCTCAGGCACTCCACTCCGGCCAGGTCCTGCTCGACCGTCCAGGCGACGAAAGCATCCCAGCCCTCGCCCGCTCCCACGACGATCTCCGCTCCACTGCGGCGCACGCCGCCCACCGCCAGATGCAGCGTGATGCCCCGCAAGCCGCCGTCCGCGATGACCACATTGCTGCCGCCGCCCAGCACCTGCAGATCGAGACCTTGCTCCTGCGACCAGTGCCACGCCTCGCTGACTTCACGTTCCGAATTGGCCCGCACGTAAAACTGCGCCGGGCCGCCAATACCCAGCGTGGTCAATGGCGCAAGCGGAACGTTCTCTTGGAGCAGCACGCTGCCAGCATAACGTGAGACGCCGGCGCGCCGGACGCATCGCGTTGAGATTCGCGGCGTAGGTTCGCATCGCCGCGAGCCAGGAAAAGACGAACCGACATCCGTGTGGAACCGGCAGGCACAACTTTCCAACAGCACCGGGTGGGGTGGCCGACCGCTGCGAGCAAGCCTGCGGCCGGTTGAATGCGAGTGTCTCCGGCTGCCTATGCCGTCGTTGCGGGCGTCAGATCCAGCGCTTCGACGATCCGGGTGAACGGGAGATTCGCTTTTTCGTTGACCTCTTTCACCAGGTTCGGGTTCGACGCCTCGAAGAGGCACATGCAATGCGCTTCACCGGGCACAAACGTGGTGCGGATGTAGCGGACCGGCTTGCCTTGGCTCGTGAACTCCTGGCTCGTGGCAATCGCGGCCTGTTGTGCCCCGGCGAGCTGGTCCATCGTGATGCCTTGCAATTGACGATCCACCATGTAAACGGGCATATGAACTCCTGTAAACGACGCAAGCCTACGCCCGGGCTCAGTGACGGTCAACGCAATTCGAGGGCTGAGGAGGGACGCTGACCTCCGCACAGGTGGGGCAAGGCAACTGGCCGACACGCGGCACCTTTGTTCCACCCGAGGCGTTGCGCGCCACCCTTCTCAAGGTTCAGTAATAATCGGCGCACGACATGTAGTAATGGCAGCGCGGGCACGACAACTTGCAGCCGCGGTCAACCAGGTGGAAGTCACAGATCGGGCAATACATCAGAGCGGGTTCCAAGGCGGCAGGCGAGGCCTCGGTAGCTACCTGCCCTGCACGTGGATGATCGGGGGCGTGGGTCGATTCCATGGCTCTCGTCTACTTAGATGCATCCCCGGGGCTCGGCAGCCAACCCTCCTTCACCATTCCGGGCGTGCTGTGTCTCGGCTTCATTCGGGCATCGGCTTGCGGCCGACGCGGTAGAGAGAGATACAGAGCAAGCCGAAGACGACCACGGCCACAATGTTGCTGTTGGCAATGGCTGGGAACCAGCGTGGACCATAGGCGAACGCATCGGGCGCCAGTTTGCCGGTCGCCTCGAAGTAGGCGATAGCGGCAGCAACAAGGCCGAATACCGCGGCGCCGGCGATCAGTCCCGAGGCATACAGGGAACCGCTGCCCGTCTCCTCTTCCTGGGTGGCGGGCCGACCGCGTTCGGCGAGCCAGCGCACCACGCCGCCCACGAAGATGGCGGCTGTGGTTCCCAGCCCCAGGTAGGAACCCACGGCGAAGGGCAGCGAGCGGATGCCAAGCAGTTCAACCACCATCACGATGAAGACACCCATCAGAATCAGCGCCCACGGCAGCTGCCGCGTCAGGAGCCCGTTGATGATGGTGGCCATGAGTCGCGCTTGCGGCGCCGCCACTTGCTGCGAACCGATGCCTTGTACCCACTGCACTTCGATCGCACCGGTGCGGGGATTGTAAAGGTACTTGCCATCGGGAATGGTGTGTGAGCCGATGACGTTCAGCTCCCAGTACGTGCGCTGCGTGATCTCGTGGGCGACGCCGGCCGGCATGGTGTAGTTGAGATTCTCGATATTGACTCCCGGCTCGGATGTAGGGCCCGTGTGTGCCTGCGCGGCCAGGGCGGGCAGCGACAGCGTCAGCGGCTGGAAGGAGGAATAGGCGGTGTTGAGGAACGGTACCGTCCACCCCACCACCAGCACGGAGGCCACCACACCGATCATCAGCCCCACCTGCTGTTTCCATGGCGTGGCCCCGACGAGGAAACCGGTTTTCAAATCCTGCGACGTGGCGCCGGCGTTAGCGGCGGCGATGGCGACCGTGCCCCCCACGCTGATGGCGAGCGCACCATAAATACCGCCGGTCCAGCCGGCCACGAGAAAAAAGAGACAGGTGGCCACCAAGGTGGCGATCGTCATGCCCGAAACTGGATTGGAGGAGGTGCCGATGATGCCCACGATGCGGCTGGATACGGTGACAAAAAAGAAACCGAACACCACCACCAGCAGTGCGCTCAGCACATTGCTGAACCACGCGGCATGGGTGTTGTAACGGAACGCCAGAATGGCCCACATCAACACCGCCAACAGCCCTGATCCCAGCAGCACCAGGCTCATCGGCAGGTCACGATCGGTGCGCTGCGCCGCGACCGGGTTCTGGCCGCGGTCCCGGCGGAAATCGCGCAGCCCGCCCGTGAACGCCTTGACGATGGTGGGGATAGTCCGGACCAGCGTGATCAGCCCCGCGGCCGCCACGGCTCCCGCCCCGATGGGGCGGATGTAGGCACTCCAGATCGCATCCGGTGACATCGTGGAGATCGGCACGGTCGAGGGATAGATCGCCGTCGGCAGTCGGCCCCCAAAGAACTTGATGGCGGGTGTGAGCACCAGCCACGACAGCGAGCCTCCGGCGAACAGGATGCCGGCCGTCCGCGGACCAATGATGTAGCCGACGCCGAGGTATTCGGGCGTGACATCGGCACGGAAGCTGGCGCCGGGAAACCAGGAGGGCTGATATTCGGGCAGACCTTTCCAGAACCCCAGGCCATCCATGAGGAACTTATAGGCGCCGCCGACCCCCAGCCCCCAGAACACGCGCCCGGCGAAGTCGCCCCCCCGCTCGCCGGCGCGCAGAACATCAGCACAGGCGGTGCCTTCCGGATAAATCAACGTGCCGTGCTCCTGCACGATCAGGTAGCGCCGCAGCGGGATCATGAACAGAATGCCCAGCCAGCCGCCAATCATCGCCAGCAGGAAAATGCGGGAGTATTCCAGCGGAAATCCCAGAAAGATCAGCGCCGGCAACGTGAAGATCACGCCGGCGGCGATGGATTCGCCCGCCGATCCGGTGGTCTGCACGATGTTGTTTTCCAGGATGCTGGACTTGCCCAGCTTCTTAAAGATGCTGATCGCCAACACCGAGATGGGGATGGAAGCGGATACGGTCAATCCGGCTCGCAAGCCGAGATAGGTCGAAACCGCGCCAAAGAGCAGACCGAACAACACACCCAGGATGACCGCGCGCCAGGTGAATTCCGGCAGGTTCGCCTCCGCGGGAATGAAGGGCTGAAAGTTGCCGGCCGACGTGGAGGGGGTTGACGTGGACATGCCGAAGGCGAAAGTAACACGGGCCGGCACCCCCGTCGAGAGCCCCCGATCTTGATCACCGCCGCGTCGACGCCGGCGCGCCGGCCAGGCAGGGCTCATGCGTTTCTTCTGGTCACTCCCTGCGATGCCAGGCGGCTGGCAGACGCCCCCTCCCGGCTCGACGACAGGATGGAAGGGAACGCTGGGGGACCAACCGATCAACGGCTCAGAAGTGGTGGCGTGCTCCTTCCGCCGGGGCCGCCGCAACCTGCTGGCACTCCTCCAAACGCTTCCCCGTGAGCGGGTGGATTTCGACAGACTTCCGCACGCAGATGAGGCAACCCCGCGAAAAGATGGCGTTTTTACAGGTGGATCATAACTTTCGGCGTGCTCACAGGCTGTGCAAAACCGCAAATCGGCGCGAATTTGCTAGCTCTGCCGTCATGGATTTGTCATCCATTGACAACGGCCGCTGCAACTACTTGAAAACAAAGCTGATTGATTTGTTCGGATCTGCGCTTCGGATCATCGGGCACCAAGGCGCGAGTCTCACATCACGCGAGGGGAAGCTCAAAATTTCAACCTGTTTTCCACACAACAAGGGAGTTTTCTGGCCCTTGGGCACGTCGTGTCGAGCCCAGCGCGGTAATTCAGCCACACTCCAGGCACCTCTGCCATCACGGGAATAGGCCCTCTCGTTTGCGGGGATCTCCCGGGGGTCCTTATGTTTTAGGTCGGCGGCGTACGGGCGCCCGTCGTGGCTTCGCTGGAGGCGCGGTTTTGGGCGATGCAGCGGTGAGCAGCCCCTCGATCCGCACGCGTAAAGAATGGGGCACGCGGGCGGCAATCTGCACGTTCGTATCGGCGTGCTCTTCATGCATCACCTGCCCATGTTCGTGGAGCAGGTGCACAATACGACCGGCAGGATGCGGAACGGCAAACTGCACCTCTTCGATCGGATCCAGTTCCAACGCGTGGTCCAGTTCCTGCAAGAGGAGCGGAAGTCCCGCTCCGGTCAGGGCGCTGACCAAAACGCGCGTCGGAGAACGCAGGGAGGCGCCCTCGCCGGGTGCCGTGACCGAGGAAGAAGGCGGAATGGCGGCCAATTCGGCGGCGGCGAGCAGGTCGCTTTTGTTCCAGACCTCAATCTGGGGCGTGCCGGCAAGATCCATTTCTTCGAGCACCAACTGCACCTGGCGTCGTTGCTCGTCACGATAGGCGGAGGTGGCATCACAGACCACCAGCAGCAGGCTGGCGCGCCGAACTTCCTCGAGCGTGGCGCGGAAGGCGCTGATCAGACCGTGTGGCAGGTTGCGCAGGAAACCGACCGTGTCGGACAAAAGGACACGCCGGCGCGAAGGAAGTTCGACGGCGCGCAGCGTGGGATCAAGGGTGGCGAACATGCGCCCCGAGATGAGCACTTCCGCCCCCGTCAGTCGGTTGAACAACGAACTTTTGCCGGCGTTGGTGTAACCCACCAGGGCGACGGTGGCAAGTGGTACTGCCTCGCGCTTCTTCCGCTGTTGATCGCGATGCTGGCGGACGCTGTTGAGCGTCTCTTTCAGGCCGCGGATACGGCGATGGATGCGCCGACGATCGGTCTCGAGCTGCGTCTCCCCCGGTCCGCGCGTGCCAATGCCGCCTCCCAAGCGGGACATCTCAATGCCGCGACCGGCCAGACGGGGCAACAAGTATTCGAGTTGCGCCAGCTCCACCTGTAACTGTCCTTCACGGGTGCGGGCGTGGCGGGCAAAAATGTCGAGAATCAATTGCGTGCGATCCACCACGCGGACGCCGACCGTGCGTTCCAGATTGCGCTGCTGCGTGGGGCTGAGGTCGTGATCAAAGATCACCAGGTCGGCCTTCTGCATGGCGACCGCGGCATGAAGTTCCTGCAGCTTGCCACGCCCGATCAAGGTGGCGGGATCCGCCGCATCACGGCGCTGCAGCATGCTCCCGATGACGGTTGCACCCGCGCTCCAAGCCAGTTCCTGCAGCTCGAGCAGCGACTCTTCACTGGTCAGGGCCGTGATGGGCAACGCCGGACGGGCTGCCGCAGCACGGGTTGCCGCAGCCAAGCTGGGTTCAGCCGGACGACGGGAAGCGCCCGAGCGGTGTTCGACGCCCACCAGAAAGACGCGTTCCTGCGCACTGCGAGCCGGGAGCCGAATCTCAAGCCTCCGTGACCTCGGTCGTGGGCGTCACCGCTGGCGCGGGAAGTGCGCCCGGGTGGGTGGCTGGGGTGGTCGGGGAACTGGCCGCGGCGCGCTCCGGGAGATTGTCCCGCATCGCATAGCGCTGCATGACCACGGTGGAAATGGCGTGCTTGAAGATGAGTTGTTCTTGATTGCTGGTTTCCAGCACCAGGCAGTATTTGTCAAAACTGCGGATCCGGCCCGACAGCTTCACGCCACTGACCAGGTAGATGGTGACAATCCATTTCTCTTTGCGGGCATTGTTAAGAAATGAATCCTGAATATTTTGTGCAGGTTTGTCCATGTGCTTTCTCAGGCCGCGAGAGCTCGTCGTCCCCTGCGGGGATGCCGCAGCCTTGGTTTCTCCCACCTTCGTGCCTCGCATCGTTCTGCGCGCACGAAAGTTAGGCTACGGCGGAACCCACGAAACGTCAAACAGTTATGCTGGATTCAAAGCCGCGCAGGGTAACCGCTGGCGCCTGCCCGTGGTCGCCATCCCCATGCCGGCCTCCAACTGACTCCCAACTTCGATGCCGCATCGCCGGGAGGAATGGCGGAGATGTTTCCAGCCGGCGATCGAGGCTCCCCGGGATCCGACCCGGCGGGCGCCTCGATCGGAAGCCTCGATCGGAATCAAGGAGCGACGTTGATGGTGTAGTTCTGCGTGCTGGTTGAGTTCTTGGCGTCGGTGGCTTGCACGGTAAAAGCGGCGGTACCGGCCGCGGTTGGAACACCGGAGATCAATCCAGCACTCGCACCCGAACCACTTAACGTCAGTCCGGCCGGCAGGGCTCCGGCGGTGACCGCGAACGTGAAGGGAGCGACCCCGTTTTTCACCTGCAGGGTTTGTGAGTAGCCCTGGCCCACCTTTCCATCCGGAAGCGTCGTGGTGGCAATGGCAAACGAGTCGATATTCAGCGTGAAGACTTGGCTGGCCGTCTGGTTGGACGCATCCGCGACTTGGATGGTGAAGGTGCTGGCGCCGGCGGTCGTGGGCGTCCCGGTGATCACTCCGGCGGTGCTCAGGGTCAAGCCGGCGGGCAGACTGCTGCCGGTGGCCAGCGTGAATGTGAACGGCGCTGTGCCATTGGCCGTCAGCAGAGCCTGGCTGTAAGCCTGATTGACGGCCCCATCCGGCAAAGCGGCGGGCGTGGAGAAGGTCAACGGTGAGACCTGCAGCGTGAACGCGCGCGCGTCGGCATGCGCAGTCGGAGTGGACGTATCGGCGGCGCCGACAACGAAATTAAACGTTCCCTTGGCAGTCGGTGTTCCGCTCAGCACACCGGCGGAGGACAACTGCATGCCGGCCGGCAACGCGCCGGAGTTCAGCGTCCAGGTGACTGCGCCGGTGCCATTGACCGCGGTCAAAGTCTGGCTGTAGGCCTCGTTCAACGTGGCCAACGGTAATGTTCGCGGCACGATCGTAAAGTTGCTGTTGATGGTCAGGGTCAGCGGCTGCAGGACCTGTACGCCCGACCCGTCGGTCGCGCGCACGGTGAACGTTGCGGTGCCGGTGGCCAACGGCGTCCCGGTCAGGGCGCCCTGCGTATCCAGCGTCAACCCGCCGGGCAGCGACCCGGCCGCCAACGTCCAGAGAATGCCGTTGAAGCCCGGTGTTCCGTTGATGGATTGCAATTGCACCGCGTAGGGCACGCTCACGGTGCCGTCCGGGAGGCTGGAGGTAATGACGCTGAAGGCGGGCGCCGCGGTCTCGCGCACGATCATCAGCCCCGAGTTAATGTCAGTTGCCACCACGTAGCGCCCATTGGAATCGCTGTAAGCAGCCACGCCGTAGACCAGCGCTTTGCTGGGGTTGTTCAGGGCAGGGTTGCTGCCCTGCGGATCGGCACTGTCGGGAGGCACGAAGCCGGAGAGCAAGGCGGGCGGGTTCAAGGACGCCAAGCTGGCATCAATAATCCCATTCGAAAACCATGCGATATAGGCGTGCGGATTCTGCGTATCGCCGTTCCAGGCGATATTGTGCGCGCTGTAAATGCCCTTGTCCGGCGCCGGGTTGGATTCGCTCTGCGGGGTGAACAGCACTCCCTGCGCTGCCGGTGTGTTGACGGCCGGCAAGCTATAGGCGCGCAGAAAACCGGCGCCGTTGGTGGGAGTCAGATCCACGTTAAATCCACACACCACGGTGGAGCTGGGATTGGCCGTCCCAGGCGTCGAGGGACAGACCTCATCGGCGACCAGCAACCCGTTGCTGCCGTTCACCGGAACGGCGGCGTGCGTATTGCCCTCCGGGCTGGAAGGCGCGGTGGTGGTGGCCACGCTGTTGGTCGGATAAATGACGTGGCTCAGGACGATATTACTGTTCGCATTGGACACAACCGTGGGGTCGGAGACATTCAACTCCACCACGCCTTCGTCCCAGTACGCCAGAAACGCCGTCTTTTTGTCGTCGGTGAGATGAATCGTGTCCAGGAAGACGCGCTGGTCCTGTCCCAACTTGACGGTAGCCGGGTCAATGGCGAGGGCGGTGAACACGCCCCAGCTCCCGATCTGGCGGGGATTGGCCGGGTCGGTCACCTCGATGATCCGCAGGTCGTCCTGCGTGTCGCTCTTGCCGGCAATCTCGCCATTCGGCACGGAGGCAAGAATGAACACCCGGTTGGAGCTGGGTGTGGCGCTATTGAGAACCGGCACGATTGCAACGTCGCGCACGCCATAGGTTCCGGCTTGTGAGCCGCTGCCGCCGCTGGTGGCGTCCCAGAAACCCAGGCTGACCGGATTTCCCGGCGAGCTGACATCGTAAAGCGCGATACCGCCATGGGCGGCGCCGCTGGCACCCGGAGCGCAGGGCTGCACCGCCACCGCCAACAAGTCACCGCTGCCGCCGGCGTGGAACTGCGGCGTGCTGACCGTCTCCACCTTCGCTTCTTCCTGGCTGGTCCCGGTGGTACCGCTGATGGTGGCGATCAATTGCGGCGAGGTCGGTTGCGTGAGATCAACGATCTTGACGCCACTGGCTGGACATGAGCCGGCCGAGCCGCGCGTCCCCACAAAGGCGAGGTGCCCATGCACCGTGACGTCGGCGTTTTGTCCCTGGCCACCCAGGTTGTTCTGCCCAATCTCCGTCAGCACGGCGCCGGGTAGGCGGACGGTAATGGCAAAGGTAACCGGGTTGCTGGTTAACGGCGTTGGCGAGCTGTCCACGGCACGGATCGTGAACAAAAAGACACCTGGCTGCGACGGCGTCCCGTGAATCAGACCCGCCGGATCCAACTGCATCCCCGGAGGGAGGGGATTGGAGCCCGTCAAGCCGAACGTCACGGGCAGATGCGCCCCCGTCGTCGAGTCGTCCGCGTTGCTCTGAATGCCGAATGCATAAGGCACGTTTTGGATCGCCGCCGGCAAGGTATAAGCCGGGCTCAACGTGCGGATGATGAAGGCGGTGGGAGGCGTCGCGGCAGGGGCGGGAGTCTTCTTCGGCGTGCCCCCACAGGCCGCCAAAAAGGAGAGAGCAACAAGGAGGCCGACCAGGCTACTCGCCCGGAGGCGAAACTTGAAAAGCTGCATTCGGGTACCGTGACAAACGGACCTCTAAAGTACCGGAAAATCACGGGTTCGGTCAAATGAGACTGCGTGTGAAGAAATACAAAACTCGACCGTGCATCGCCCCTCCATCCTAGAAAAATGCCCATCTGCCGGTCGCCGCGACGTCCGGTGCCCCTCCCTCCCGTACAATACGGACCGTGACACGGAGACGCAGCAGGGGCGGCCGATGGATCGCACGTCTGGGGTTGCTCCTCGCCGCTTCCATCGCGTGGTGGCTTTATGCGCCCTACGCCGCCTTCTCCAGCCCGCACCTGCTGGTCATCGCTCCCGGCACGTCCAGTTGGGAGATGGCGCAGCGGCTGGCAGACGAGGGAATCGTTCGCCGCGCCGCCGTGTTCGAAATCTGGCGACTGCTGCATCCCGGAGCGGTGTTAAAGGCCGGCACTTACCGATTCACCGCTCCCGCTTCAACCGTCGACGTTTTCGATCGGCTGGCGCGTGGCGATGTCTACTTTCTGGCGCTGACCGTCCCCGAGGGTTTTTCGCGCTTCGACATCGAGCGCGCGCTGCAGACCTTGCATTCTCCCGCCGCCGCGGATTTTCTGCGCGTCAGCGCAGATCCCATGTCGGTGCGGGATCTCGATCCGCAAGCGCCCTCGCTGGAAGGGTTTCTGTTCCCGGCTACCTACCGCCTTCCCCCGCTGGCCACCGCCCAGGATGTGGTGGGCTTCATGGTGCGACGGTTCCGGGAAGAATTGCGCGCCCCGGCACAAGCGGCGGTGTTACGCCAGTTGCGCGCGTCCCCCGCGGGACGCATGCCGACATCACTGCACGACTGGCTGACCATGGCGTCGCTGATCGAAAAGGAGTCGGCCCTGCCCGGCGAGAGGCCGCGCATCGCCGCGGTGTTCTACAACCGCCTCGAACGCCATATGCTCCTGCAGTGCGATCCCACCGTGATCTACGCTGCGGAACGCGATCAACGCTACAGCGGCCATATCGGGCACGATGACCTGACCTACGATTCCCCCTACAACACGTATCTCCATCTGGGGCTGCCGCCGGGACCCATCGCCAATCCCGGCCTCAACGCGTTGCAAGCGGCAGCTCACCCGGAAGCAAGCGACTACCTCTATTTCGTCAGCAACGGCGCGGGGGCGCACCGCTTCGCACGCACTCTGGCAGATCACGAGCAGAATGTTGCCGGCTTTTTACAGAGCCGGAAAAAAGTCCCCGACTCGTAGCGCCGGAAGACATGCGCTATTGTCGGCGGGTTGCACTGGCCGTTCGTCGGCATCCCCCGCGGTTATCCCCATGGTTGCGACCCCCAACCGCCAGCTCCTGATTCGTAACTGGGTACAGGAACACTCCGGCACGGTCTTGCGAGAGGCCGAACTGCAGGCCTTGGGAACCTACCTCCAACAGCAGCTTCCGACTCCAGGCCGGCTGTCATTGGCTCGCCTGGCGGAACTGGCACACTCCGCGGGCGCTGCGGTGCGCTGGGGCGATTTGTCGGGCAGGGAGGAGGACCACCTGTTGCATTTGGGTACGCTGGCGGAACTCGAAGCCGGCCTACGCGCGCTCCAAGTGCGGCTGGAGGCTTATCAGGCCACAGGAAACCGCGACGGGGTCGAAGCCTGCCGCGCGGCGGCACGGCGGCAACGGCGGCGCGCTCTGTGGGTGGCGGAAAATCCGCGGGTGACCGCCGCGAAACGCACCGGCAAACAGGAGATGGCGGACTGGCTGCTGCTCTGGCTCGAGATGCCGACCGCTTTCTTCGATTGGCTGTCGCTGCGCCAGCGCACGCCTGAGTACCGCAGACTTTCCGAACTCTAAACCGTACCCGCGGCTGGCGGCTGCTCGCGCAGGCGATGACTTGGCCTGCCTGGAGTCAACGCAGGACCCTGGGCGCGCCCCCGCGAGCCGCCCGATCAACGCCTGCCGTAGCGCCGACGGGCGCTGCCCTTCCCGTGCGATGCTGAAGCGAGCCTGCCATGACCCTTGCATCCCGTGATTTGCAGCGACGTGCTGAGGCGCGCATTCCCGGCGGCGTGAATTCGCCGGTGCGCGCGTTTCGCGCCGTGGGCGGAGATCCGCGCTGGATCGCGCGCGCCGCCGGCGCCTACCTGTTCGATGTGGACGGTCGGCGTTATGTGGATTACGTCTGTTCCTGGGGGGCGGTGCTGTTGGGCCACGCATCGCCCGAAGTCGTGGCCGCCGTGCAACAGGCCGCCGCGCAGGGCATCAGCTTTGGCGCATCGTCGCCCGGCGAACTCGCCCTGGCCGAACTGATCCACGCGGCCTATCCGCAAATGGAACGGCTTCGCCTCGTCAACTCGGGTACCGAGGCCACCATGTCGGCCATTCGCGTGGCCCGCGGGTTCACCGGACGCGACATGGTGATCAAGTTCGAAGGCTGTTATCACGGCCACGCCGACGCCTTGCTGGTCAAGGCGGGTTCCGGAATCGCGACACTCGGACTGCCCAGCTCGGCCGGGGTCCCCCATGGTGCGATAGCGCAAACCTTGGCGATCCCTTTTAACAATCTCGAGGCGGTGGAGGAGGCATTCACCCGCCATCCCGATCAGATTGCCGCCGTCATCGTTGAGCCGGTGGTAGGCAACATGGGTTGCGTGCCGCCTGCGCCGGGGTTCCTCGCCGGCTTACGCCGCCTGACCGCGCAATATGGCGCCCTGCTGATTTTGGACGAGGTCATGACCGGCTGCCGGCTGGCGCGCGGTGGGGCAACGGAGCGCTTGCACCTCGCCGCCGACCTGTTCACGCTCGGTAAGGTCATCGGGGGCGGCTTGCCGGTTGGTGCGTATGGCGGGCGAACCGACATCATGAACCAAGTGGCGCCCTTGGGGCCCGTGTATCAAGCGGGAACGCTCTCGGGCAATCCGGTCGCCATGGCCGCAGGGGTGGCGGCTCTGATGCGTTTGCGCGATCAGCCTGAGCTCTATGCCCAGCTTGAAACGCGTGCTACGGAGCTGGTTGTGGGCTTGCGCCACGCCGCGCAGGCGGCCCAGGTCGCGGTGCGCGTGCAGGCGGTGGGCAGCATGCTGACGGTGTTTTTCACCTCGACCGCAGTCGAGAACTATGAGCATGCCGCGCAGTGCGATACGGCCCGCTTTGCCCGCTTCCACGCGGCGCTGCTACGTCAAGGGATCTACTGGCCCCCTTCGCAGTTCGAAGCCGCTTTTCTGACCATCGCCCATGGCCGCGACCAGATCGACGCCACCCTCGCGGCCGCAACCGAGGCCTTTCGGGAGGCCGCCCACTGATCGGAAGTTGTTGCACCACAGTGCTTTCGGATCGCCACGGGCTTGTTGATTTCCCCGGAGTGGGCTAGAGTTTGGGCGACGTAAATTGTGGCAGGATGGCGACAGCATGACCAAAGCGGATTTGATCGATGAGGTGGCCCGGGCGGTCGAAATGACGCGCAAGGACAGTGAGGTCATCGTCGAGACCATCTTCGAAAGCGTGGTTCGCTCGCTGCGGGCAGGCGACAAGGTGGAGATCCGCGGCTTCGGCAGCTTCCGAACGCGTCAACGTCAGCCCCGGATCGGCCGCAACCCCAAGACGGGAGAGCGGGTTGATGTGCCCGCCCGGAAGATCCCCTTCTTTAAGCCCAGCAAGGAGTTAAAGGACACGATCAATAGCCAGCCCGAGGGCGCGCTGGCGACGCCCAGCGACCCGAGCACGCCTCTTGTTTAACCCACGGCGCACTTGCTTTTGGGGTCACTGTGTTTCCGCGTAACAGCCTGCGGTTGGCTTTCAAGCGCGCCCGCCCGGCCCGGCCTGTGATCGAGCCGGGAGGTCGGGCCGCTTCACGGCCCCGTTTTTGTGCTTGAACCGGGAGGCCCGCCCTCTTAAGATGACGCGACAGCGCGCAACAAGGGGTCTACAGCGTGACCCTTGGACGTGACGGCGATCGGCTCACCTGTATGCTCAAAATCGGTGAAACGATTCGGGGGTTCCGAACACAGCGCGGGCTGTCGCAAGGCGACATCGAAAAACGCACCGGTCTCCTGCGTTGCTATCTCTCGCGGGTTGAGAACGGGCACACCACCCCGTCCTTGCAGACTTTGTCCAAGCTGGCGCTGGCGCTCGAATTGCCGCTCTCCCATTTCTTCACCGAGACTCCCGGCTTCAGTAACACGCCCCCGCTGCCCAGCTTGAGTGAAGAGGAAGTACTGTTTCTCTCGCAGATGCGGCAGTATTCCAGCGGCCTCAGCGATACCGACCGGCAACGCCTGCTGGCCATGGTCAAACAGATGGCGCAGACTGCCGGGGTCGAGCGCTGAGAACCGCGTTCGAGCGGTTCCCCCTTTAAGCGGCCCGACCGGAAGGGGTCCGCTGCGGCGCCTTGACCTTGGATTTAGTGCGCGGCTTGGGGGCTGGCGGCTGGGCGGCTTTCGGCTTGGTACGCGCGCCGCTCGCCTTCTTCTGGCTCGCGCCCGCGGCCGGGCTGGCCGCCCGAGCACGGGATGCAGAGCCCCGGCTGGGAATGGAGGCGGCACGCCGACCGCCCCGGCGTTTTCCCCCATCGGCATCCCCGTCCTCGACCTGCAGGCGCTTCCGGGAGCGGGCTGGGGTGACCGCCGGCTTGCCTTCCGCCTCTGCCTCGCGCGTCTCGGGGTACACAAATTTATGAAAGCGACTGTTGGGCTTGTCGTCGTAGATCAATTCCAAGCCTTTCGCATCGAGGACTTGGAAGAACTCGTCCCACGAAACCGGTTTCAGTTCTCCCCCCGAGGCGGGGTCAAACTCGAAACGTAACAGCCCCCCGGTACGGCTGACCAGTGCCGGTCGCGCCTGCCGCTCCTCGGCCCAGTGCTGGATGGTGGCGTGATCCCGTGTACTTTGCGTTGCCATGGCGACCTCGCTTTCATAGAAGCGCCACCGGGCGCCGGGGGTTGTGTAGAACGCCATCCGCCGGTCCAGGGGAACAGCAAAACAGGCCCGGCGAGAAATCTCGCCGGGCCTGATCGCGATGCGAAACAGCAATGCTTCTCAGCCGCCTTGCGCCTCGCCGTTTCCGGAACGTTTCAAGCTCATCATGTCGCCAATGGTCGCGGTGGCGCCGGCCGGGGAGTGGCGATACGCCTCGATCTCCTCGCGCTCCGCGTCACTGATGGCCGCCCGCAGGCTGAGGCCGATCTTCTTTTCTTCCGGGCTGAGCTTGATGATCTTGAACTCGTAGTCCTTACCAACCTCGAGCGGGCCGCCGCCGGTCACCTCGGGATTGATCTCCGAGTTGTGGCAGAGTCCCTCGATGCCGGGCTCCATCTCCACAAAGGCGCCGAAGGCCGCGATGCGCACCACCCGGCCGCTGAGAACATCGCCCAGTTGGCGGGTGGCGAAAAAGGTCTCCCAGGCATCCGGCTCGAGCTGGCGGATGCCGAGCGAGAGGCGTCGGTTGTCGACATCAATGCTGAGAATCTTGGCGCGGATCTTCTCCCCCTTCTTCACTGCCTCGGAGGGATGCTTGATGCGCTTGGTCCAGGAGAAATCGCTGATGTGCACCAGGCCGTCAATGCCATCCTCGATCTCAATGAATGCACCGAAATCGGTGAGGTTGCGGACCCGACCTTCGACAATCGTGCCCGGGGCGTAGCGCTCGTGCAGCGACTCCCAAGGATTGGAAAGCGCCTGCCGCAACGAGAGGCTGATCCGTCGTTCTCCCGGGTTGACGTCGAGCACCACCGCCTCGAGTTCGTCGCCGGGATTGAGCAGCTTGGACGGATGCTTGGTGCGCTTCGACCATGACATCTCGGAAACGTGGATCAATCCCTCGATGCCCTGTTCCAACTCGACGAAGCAGCCGTAATCGGTGAGACTGACCACCTTGCCTTTGACGCGCGCTCCGAGCGGGTAGCGCTCGGATGCATCCAGCCAGGGATCGGGCAGGAGTTGCTTGAAGCCGAGCGAGACGCGCTGCTTGGCCTTGTCGAACTTCAGGACTTTGACCGTGATTTCGTCGTTGGGCTGCACCATCTCGCTGGGATGGTTCACCCGGCCCCAGGAGAGATCGGTGACGTGCAGCAGGCCGTCAATGCCGCCCAAGTCCACGAAGACGCCGTACTCGGTGACATTCTTCACCACGCCGGTGACGATCTGGCCTTCTTGCAGCGTCTCCAAGGTCGTGTCACGCAACGCGAGTTGCTCTTCTTCCTGCACTTCCTTGCGGGAGACGACGATGTTGCCCCGCTTTTTGTTGAGCTTGACCACCCGCACCCGCACGTCCTGGCCCAGAAAGGCATCCAGGTTACGTACTGGTCGGATGTCCAACTGCGAGCCGGGCAGGAAGGCGCGCACCCCGATGTCACAGCACAGGCCACCCTTGACGCGCTCCACAATCCGCCCTTGGATGATGGTCCGGTCGCGGTGCGCCGCCTCGATCTCATCCCAGAGGCGCAGCCGTACTGCCGCCTCATGGGAGAGCCGGTACGGAGGGCGCTGATCGCGCAGGACGACATCCACCACGTCACCGGGGCGGACCTTTACATTGCCTTCGGCGTCGAGAAACTCGCGCAACGGCGCGAACCCCTCGGACTTCTTTCCAACGTCGATGATGACGTCTTCGCCGGCAATCTTGAGAACGGTGCCTTTGACGACCTCGCCCTCTTCCTGCTGTTCGGCCAGTTGCTGTTGTTCAAACGATTCTAGGATTTGTTCGAAGTCTTCCATCGCGATGTAAGCGCACCCAAGCGGACAACTACGCACCTCTGTCGGCCGGAACAGCGAATCGGACGGAGGGAGAGAGCGCTAACGCGGAAGGCGTCGCAGGACTCTGGACCGAGGATCGGCTGGAAATATTTGCCGGGGCACAACAGAAGCGCTCCCACATCATAGCGAGCCGGACGCGGCAGTGTCAATCGTTCACCCGTGCTGCGCACTGACCCATGCTCCACGCGCGCACCCTTGGCACGCAGGATTTGGAGCACGGCAACAGTCTAGCGGACGAATGTGACAAGAGACGACCGGGCGGGAACGACGCAGCCCGGCGCACTGGATGGCGGAAACCCGGCTGCGCTCCCCCGCCCGCGTGGGCCCCGGTTCCGGCCGAGACGAAACTTTTTGTGACCAGCCGCCCCCCGTGGCGGAGAAGGACAGGGCTTGCCGGCACGCCCAGAAGGAACCCTTGCTCTCACAATCCGGGGGCGTGAATGCGGCGGCGGAAGTCCTCCCCGCTCATTTGTACCGGACGGCACATCTCGTAAAGTCGGGAGCGCATCCGCTCCCCAATGGCGCTAACCAGTGACTTGCCCCGCTCGATCTCGCTGCCGTCGGCCAAGCGTTGCCGGCCGGCCGGGCTGTCGTCAAAGTTGGTGGTGATCAGGGTAGTGCGCTCGTGGGTGTAGCGCTGATTCAGCAGATAGTGCAGTGTCTCCTGCACCCACTCCGTCGCCCGGCCCACCCCCAGATCGTCCAGCACCAGCACGTCGGCCTTTAACAACGGGTCGAGAACGTCGGACTCGGAAACCGGGTTCTGCGGGTCAAACGTCGCCTGAATGCGCTTCAGCAGTTCGCGCGCGTCGGTGAACCGACCTTCAACGCCTTTTTCCTGGATCAGTTTGCTGAGAATCGCCACCGCAAGATGCGTTTTGCCGACGCCGCAAGGCCCCATAAAAAGCAATCCCGTGCGGCTCACCGGGAAATTGTCAACGAAGCCCTGGGCCAATATCCTGGCGCGACCGAGCGCGTCGGGCGCCCCCGGATAGGGGGTGATATCGAAATCCTCCAGGGTGCAGTGGTAATAGCGCGGCGGAATGCTGGCTCTGTCGAGCAGCACTTGCTGGTGCTCGACTCGCTGGCAGTCGCAACGCGCGGCCTGCATCCCGGCCCCCGGGTCCGCCGCCGGCATGAGCTTCCAGCCCGTTCCGCGACATTGCGCGCAAGGCGACGAGGTGGGGCTGGGGAAACTGAGGGGAGGGCTGCCCATGGGATGGCCGGGGTCAGGATAGCGCAGGTGCGCGATTCCCCTTCCCTCCGCGCCCGACCGCCACCCACATTCTTGGCTGGAACTTCCCGGCCGACGCGTCGTATCAGACAACGGTGTTCCTCGGCGAAACCATCTCGCAAAGCCTGGGTAATCTGCGCGCGAATCGGCTGCGCTCGTTCCTGACCATGTTCGGCATCGCCTGGGGCATCTTCTCGATCATGCTGCTGGTGGCCGCCGGGGAAGGCCTCAAGCAGGGCTATGAGAACGCGCAGCGTACGCTTGGCAAGGATATTTTGCTGTTATTTCCTGGCCGAACCAGCCTGCAAGCCGGCGGTACGCGCGCGGGCCACCCGGTATTTCTGCAGACGGGTGACGTGGCGGCCATCCGCGAGCAGTGTCCCGAGGTCAAGCTGATCACGCCCGAGCTGTCGCGCAGCCAGAATGTCAGCTCGCGCTTCAACAGCGGCCATTTCCGCATGACCAGCGGCTACCCGTTTTACGCCGATATCCGCAGCCTGACGCTGGCCGGCGGCCGTTACTACAACGATGCCGATGAAGCCGAGGGCCGACGCGTGGTCGTCCTGGGAGCGCTGGTCGCCGATCAGTTGTTTCACGGTCAGCCGCCCCTGGGCGAGATGCTGCAAATCTCCGGGTTTCCCTACACCGTCATCGGGGTCCTGGTGAAGAAGGAGCAGAACTCGAACTACAACGGGCCCGACAACCGCAAGATGTTCGCTCCTTTTGCGAGCATGCAGCGCGACTTCCCCAAAGCGCCCCCCGCGCCGCCCGATGGCGTGGACGACCTGATCGTGGTGCCGCGCCATATCGCGCTGCACGCCGAAGCCGACCTCGAGGTACGGCGCGTGCTGGGCCGTCTGCATCGCTTCGACCCCGAAGACCGCGAGGCGCTCTTCGATTGGGACACGATTAAGGAAGCACGGCTGTTCGAGACCATGACCAACGCCATGCAGACCTTTCTCGGCATCACCGGCCTCATGACGCTGCTGTTGGGCGGGATCGGCGTGACCAACATCATGCTCGTCTCGGCCGCCGAACGAACGCGTGAAATCGGCATCCGCAAGGCGGTGGGCGCCACACGCCGGGCGGTGATGCTGCAGTTCCTGGCGGAAGCGATGGTGCTCACCTTGCTGGCCGGCGCAGCGGGCATGCTGATCGGTTTCGGCCTGTGCTGGCTGGTCAACCGTTTGCCCATGCCGGCGTTTTTCGCCGGACTGATCGTCACCCCCGCCGTCGGGGTCATCGCCGCGGGCGTGCTCGGCCTGGTCGCCATCCTCGCCGGCTGGTATCCGGCACAACGCGCCGCCAGCGTCGACCCCATCCAAGCCCTGCAGTATGAGCACTGACGGCTGAGATTTTTTCTTCCTATCTTCTATTCCCAGCATGTTGATCCTTTCCCAAGCCTGGGCCGCCCTCCGCGCCCGTCCGGCGCGCGCGCTGATGACCATGTCGGGCATCGCGTGGGGGATTGTCTGCGTCAGCTTGCTGCTGGCCTATGGCGATGGTTTTGGCGCGGCGCTGAAGGTAGGACTTGATGCCTTCGGCAAGGGCGTCGTGGTGTGCTGGCCATCGCAGACCAGCCAGCAGGTGGGTGGCCAACGCGCCGGGCGCCGCGTGCTGCTCGAGGAGCGCGACGCCACCCTGCTCGAACAAGAAGCCACCCTGCTCAAAGGCGTCAGCCCCGAAGCAGACAAAAATGGCGTGCCGATCGTCTACGGCACGGTCAGTATCGCCAGTCCAACCATCCGCGCCGTCTGGCCCAGCTATGGCGCCCTGCGCGATGAGGTTCCCAATGAAGGGCGCTGGCTCGACGACGACGATGAGAGCGCGCACCGCCGCGTGGTCGTTCTGGGCCATATGACGCAACAACATCTCTTCGGCGCCCGCAGCGCGGTGGGCGAGACGATACGGATCGGCGGCGTTCCCTTTCTCGTGGTCGGCACCATGGACCGCAAGATCCAGCTTTCCAACTACAACGGCAGCGACGATGACAGCGTCTTCATGCCCTACTCCACCGCCAAGGAGATCTTCGACGTTCGCTATTTGGAGGTCATGGTCTTCGCCGCCAAGGCTCCGCCCTTAACCGCGGCCGCCGTGCAGCAAGTACGCGAGATCCTCGGGCGAGAGCACCGCATTGCCACCTCCGACCACCTGGCGCTCTCCATGGATAGCTGGGAGGAATCGAAGCAGATTGTGGATGGCCTCACCATCGGACTGCAGATCCTGCTCACCTTCATCGGCGCCCTGACCTTGGGCATCGGCGGGGTGGGGGTCATGAACATGATGTTGGTCTCCGTCAACGAACGTACCCGCGAGATTGGGCTGCGCAAGGCGCTGGGCGCGACGCGACGCCGCATCCTCGGCCAGTTTTTTGCCGAAGCCATGATCATGGTGATGGGCGCCGGACTGGTCGGGGTCGTGCTTGCCAAGCTGATCACCGCCGCCGTCGGCACCATACCCATGCTCGGCCCGATGTACGAGGACACCAGCGGCAAAGGCGATATCCACCTCGCCGTGGCCGGTAGCACGCTCCTGATCTCCTTCGTCATCCTCGCCGTGGTGGGCGTCATCAGCGGCTATTTGCCCGCCCGAAAAGCCGCCAACCTCGACCCGGTCGAGGCCCTGCGCTACGAATGACCCCGGTCGAGGCGGCACGGTTCGTCTGGCCGCTTGCCCACCGCCGCCCACGACAACACCGGACGGACGCACCCTCGGGTACCATTAGGGTCATGCTTGTCTGGCTGGGTCTGGCCTTGACGGCGGGCGCGATCGGAAGCCTCTGGCGCCTGACGCTCTCGCAGCCGGCGCGTCGTCCATACCCCCTTTATGGATGGGTTGGCGTCGTGGCGCTGATCGGCCTCGAGGCGCTGCTCGTGCTGCGCGTGCCCTTCGTCACCGCCTTTTTTACGGCTCTGGTTTGGACCGCCTATATCCTTGCCACCGATGGCGCCGTCTACCGCCTCACGGGCACCTCGCAACTGCACCACCCAGGACGCTTTTTCGCCCTGAGCCTGCTCTCCATTCCCGGCTGGCTGGTGTTTGAGGCTTACAACTTTGCCTTGAAGAACTGGGTCTACGCCGGCGTCCCGCAAAACTTCTGGATTTTCGCCGTCGGCGGCTGCTGGGCCTTTGCCACGATCTACCCGGGCGTGTTTGAGACCGCCGATTTGATCTACGCGGCGCGCCTGCACCGGGCACGCTGCCGGCCGCTGCGCTTCACCCGTCCAGTCCATCTCAGCCTCGCCCTGCTGGGTGCGGGGCTGCTGGCCTTCCCCCTTCTGATGGACCGCCATTGGGCGCCGTATCTGTTTGGCCCGGTATGGGCCGGTTTCATCTTTCTGCTCGATCCGATCAATCGCCACTTCCGACTGCCCTCCGTGCTGGGCGATCTTGCCCGAGGTCGGCCGGGTCGTTTCTCGGCGCTACTGCTCAGCGGTCTGTGCTGCGGGTTCTTCTGGGAGTTCTGGAACTACTGGGCGTCGGCGCGCTGGATCTACGTGTTTCCGATCCTGCAGCGCAGCAAGGTGTTTGCCATGCCGCTCCCCGGTTTCCTCGGCTTTCCGCCGTTCGTGGTGGAGTGCTTCACGATGGCCATCTTTCTTGCCGGTATCCTGCTTCCCGAAGAATTGCGCCCTGCATTAATGCACGACCGAACGGAGTAATCCGTTCAAAGCGGCTCCGTCGCGACCAACAGGAAGAACGTCTTAGATTGGCCCTGCTCCGCTTCGAAAGCGCAGGGGTGGACTCCGCCAGATTGAAGCGCCAACGTCTTGGTGCTTCTCTGGCATCGTGTCCCGCGGCTTCCGGTATCATCACCCGGACCGCGCCGGGTGTCTGCGAGTTCTCCCAAAGGAGGAGCGGAAGACCCGCGCGACCGGCATTCCAAGTCAACAACTATGGCGATTCCTGCCACTCCGACTGCGACTCTGCGCCGCGCCGTTGCCGCGCACCCGGCAACCTTAGTGGGCGTCTTCGCTCTCAGCCTGGCTTCGCTGCTGCTCGAGCTTTCGCTGACACGCCTGTTTTCGGTGGTCCTGTTTTACCACTTTGCCTTCCTGGCAATCTCCATTGCGCTGCTCGGCCTGGGCAGTGGCGGTCTGATGGCGTTTCTGGTCAGTGGGCGCCGCAAGGCGGGCAGTCATGCCTCCGGCAACGGCAACTTGACGGCACCGCAGGTGGGGATGGTGGCGCATGCCTGTCTTGGATCGGCCGTGACCACCGTCTTGGCGCTGCTGATCATCCTGCACGCGCGCATCACGCTGGACGTGACGCTGGGAAACTTTCTGCGCTTGAGCGTGATTTACTTCGTGGCCGCCGTGCCGTTTTTCTGCAACGGCATGGCGCTCTCGACGGTGCTCGCGGTGTGCGCGGACGATGTCCACCGTGTGTACTTTATTGACCTGGCGGGAGCGGCAGCGGCATGCCTGGCGCTGGTGCCGATCATGAACCACCTCGGCGGGCCCAGCGCCGTGCTGCTGGTGGCGGCGCTGGCCGTGATTGCCGCGGGGGGATTTTTCGCCTCCATCCCGGCGACGCCTGCCGTGCGGCTGCGTCGCTATGCCATCCTGGGCGGGATGGCTGTCCTGCTGGTCGGCCTGGCACTGGCTGACGCTCACGGACGCTTTCTCGATCTGGTTTACGCCAAGGGCCAGAAGCGCGAGCACATCGAGTTCAAAAAATGGAACAGCTTCTCGCGTGTGGAAGTGCGTGGAGGGGCCTACAAAGACATCCTGATTGACGCCGACGCGGACACCGCGATTGTCGGCGCCTCACCCGAGGAAGCACGGTCCAACCCCGATCTGTTCGCGAATTACATGCGCTACAGCGCAGCGCTTCCCTATATTCTCCGTCCCGCGGGCAAGGACCTGATCATTGGTCCGGGCGGCGGCTCGGATGTGATGCGTGCGCTGTTGAGTGGCTCCAAGGATGTCACGGCAGTCGAGATCAACCCGATCATTGTGCGCGACATCATGCAGGACCGGTACCGCGACTGGTCCAAAGGTCTCTACCTGCGACCTGAGGTCCATGCCGTGGTCTCCGAGGGTCGCAGCTTCGTGCGCCGCAGCTCCGATCATTACGACGTGATCCAGGCCACCATGGTCGACACGTGGGCCTCCACCGCCGCCGGCGCCCTGTCGCTCTCCGAAAACAACCTCTATACCGTGGAGGCATTCCGGGAATACCTGCGCCACCTGACGGCGGACGGCACCATCTCCATGACCCGCTGGGAGTTCCGCGAGCCTCGCGAGGCTTTACGCATCGTCGCCGTCGGCATGGACGCCTTGCGCCAGGAGCTGGGCGTCAGTGACGCCAGCGACTATGTGGCCGTCATCTCCGACGGCCCCTTGGATGAGTTTGGCAAGACTGTCACCACCCTGATTCGACGCCGCCCCTTCACGCTGCCCGAGATCCAGACCCTTCAGGCCTACGTAAAGCAGCACCCCCCTCTAACCGTGCAGTACTTGCCGGGAATGGCCGGCCAAAACGATGCCTACGCCCGGCTGCTCGCCAGTCATGATCCGGCGGCGTTCACCGCAACTTATCCCTACAACGTGCTGCCCTCGACCGACAACCAGCCGTTCTTCTTCTATACGGTCAAGACCGCGGCGGCCCTGGGCGTGATCCATGCCGTACACGGAATGGACTGGAAAAACAACCTGGCGCTCTTCCTACTGCTCTCGCTTCTCGGCATCTCGCTGTTGGCCGTGGTGGCGTTTCTGTTGATCCCGGTGGCGGCACTGCGCGGCATTCCCAGCGCTCATGGCGCAACGCTGCTTTATTTCGTGGCGCTCGGGCTGGGCTACATCCTGATCGAGGTGGCGTTCATTCAACGCTTCGTCTTGTTCTTGGGCCACCCCACCTACGCCCTGACGGTGGTGGTGTTCTTCATGCTGGCGGCGAGCAGCCTCGGCAGCCTGTGGAGCCGTCAACTGGCGGGTACGCCGGGGCGTCTGCGCTTCGGGCTCCTGGCCATCATCGGACTGGCCCTCGTTTATCGGGCATTCCTGGGCGGCTGGCTGGGGGGCGGGGTGGGCCTGTCACTGGCTGTCAAGATCGGCATCAGCGCGCTCTTGCTGCTGCCGATTGCCGGTCTGATGGGGATTCCGTTCCCATCCGGAATCCGTGGCCTGACCATGCAGGGACACGGCGGGGTGGAGTGGGCCTGGGCGCTGAATGCAGCCGCCAGCGTTCTCGGCTCGGTGGTGGCGATCCTGCTTGCCATTCACTTCGGCTTGAGCGCCGTGCTGCTTGCCGGGGCGGTCTCCTATCTGCTGGCTTTAGTCCTGGTGGGACGCGTGCTGCCGGGGAGGGCGGCGTAAGCCCTGCGGCCCCTCGCCCCGTGGGGGTCATACGGACACGGCCTATGTTAGTCTGAGCCACGAGAACAGGAGTTTGGGTGCCGACGCGAACCGATCTAAAGTGGGCGCAGTTGAAGGTCGGCATTCTGGTGGCGGTGGCCATCGTCATCCTGCTGATCGTGGTCTTCGCGATCTCCGGCAGCTCCGGCCTTTTCACCCACACTATCCGGCTGGTAAGTTACGTCGCCGATGCCGGCGGCTTGCGCTCCGGCGCCACCGTGGATTTACAAGGGGTCCTGATCGGCAACGTCAAGAGCGTGCGGCTCGATCCCAACCCCCCCGATCCCAACAAGCCGGTGCGCATTGATTTGGAGGTCTCGCCGCACCACGAGCGCTGGTTGCGCACTGATTCCAAGGTCGAACTGGGCACCGCGGGGCCGCTCGGCGACACGCTGGTGCACATCCACGGCGGGACACTTCAAGCCGCTCCGGCCAAGGACGGCACCGTTTTAAACGCCGAACTGAATGCCGGTATCAACGACCTGCTGGTATCAACCCACACCATCCTGCAGAAGGTGAATGACTTGCTGGACCGCGTGGGCGGCGTCCTCGATCAGATTCAAAACGGCAAGGGCTCCATCGGCAAACTGGTGTACTCCGATGAGCTGTACCAGCGCATTGATGCCATCACCCAGGACGTGCAGTCCCTGACCACCGGCATCGCCGCCGGTCGCGGCACGATCGGCAAGCTGGCCACGAGCGACGAACTCTACACCAAGATCAATGGCACGCTGGACAGCGTCAACCGGACCTTGGACAAGGTCGAAAAGGGCAACGGCACAGCCGCCAAGCTGATCAATGATCCGACGCTCTACAACAACCTCAACCAGACGGTGGCCAATCTGCGAGCCATCACCGGCGACCTTAACGCCGGCGGTAATGGCTCGTTGAAGTTATTGTTCAACGATCGCGGAATGGCGGACCGCATTCGCGACACCACCACCCGGCTCGACAATCTGCTGATCGAAGTCCAGAGTGGCCAGGGGACGGCGGCCAAGTTCCTGAAAGATCCGGCGCTGTACAACAACACCACGCAACTGCTGGTCGAGATGCGCAGCCTGGTCCAGGCGATCAAGACCAACCCGAAGAAATATCTGACGATTCACCTACGAATCTTCTGAGGTGGGGGCGGAGGGATAGCGCATATGATCCAACACGGTAACCGGCCAGAACCCGGCGTTCGGCGTTCCTCGGTCATCCCGCACACACCGTTTCGCATGGTGACCGTTTTGCTTCTGGCGTCCGCCGTCCTGGCTGCCGCCCCTGCCGGGACGACGGCCACGCCGAACTGGGCGGCCCTGACGGCTGAGGCGCGGCAGGTCCTGACGCACTACCTGCAGATGGACACCACCAACCCGCCGGGCAATGAGGCGCCCGCGGCCGAGTATCTCGCCGACGTCTTGCGGCGGCACGGCATCGCTGCGCAGGTGATTCCCATTGCGCCCCATCGCGCGGCGGTGTATGCGCGCCTGCCGGGAAGCACGGCGCGGAAGGGCCTGCTGCTGCTCAGCCACATGGATGTGGTACCGGCCGACCCGCAACATTGGACCATGCCGCCCTTCGGCGCCCTGGTCAAGGGCGGCGAGATGTATGCGCGCGGCGCAGTGGACACCAAGCCCTTGGGCGTCGAGGAACTGTTTGCCCTCATTGCCCTGCACGCGACCGGACAGGCGCTCGCTCGCGACGTCGTATTCCTCGCCACGCCCGACGAGGAAGCCGGCGGGCAGCAGGGAGCGGGCTGGATTGTCTCCCACCGTCCAGATCTCATTCACAACGTGGGCTTCGTCATCAATGAAGGCGGAGGCGTGGAGCAGGACGGGAAGCACGTCGTGGTCTCGATCGAGACCACACAAAAGGCTCCTTTCTGGCTGCGCCTTACCGCCGTGGACCGTCCCTCGCATGCCTCCGTGCCCGCGGCGGCGTACTCCACGACGCGCCTGCTGGACGCGCTCCACCGCATTCGCGCCCTGACGTTCCCGCCACGGGTGCTGCCGCAGACGCGGGCCTACTTTGAAGCGCTGGCCTCCGAACAGCATGATCCGGAATTGCGCCACGACTTCCACCATCTGGACGAAGCCATAAACCAGCCGCGCTTCTGGTCGGCCCTGCACCGGAGCCCCTATTTCGGGACGCTGAACTCACTGCTGCGCTCCACCGTCGCAATCACCCGGCTTACTGGGAGTAACAAGATCAACGTCATAGCGCCGGAGGTCAGCGCCGAACTCGACTGTCGCCTTCTGCCGACCGATGACCCGGAAGCGTTTCTCGCCCGCCTCGTGCAGGCAGTGAACGATCCGGAGCACATCCAATTCAGGCAACTGATGCTGTTCCACCCCTCACAGTCACCGACGGACTCCCCGCTGTACCGCACCATCGCGGCGGTGATGCAGCAGGTCCATCCCGGGGCGCGCATCGAGCCCACGCTGGAAACCGGCTTCACCGACAGTCATTATTTTCGCGAGCTGGGCATCGCCGCCTATGGCTGGGATGCCATCGTCCACACCCCCGAACAGGGGGCCGGCGTGCACGGCAATGATGAACGCCTCACACTGACCGCCTTCGACGCAGCACTGCCGGTGTTCTACGATGTGGTGGCGCGAATGACGCGCTGAAGACGGCGCACTGTGGGCGGAGCTTCGACGATACCGTCCACTCCTTACCGCCCACCCCCGAACGAGACGCTTCTCACTTCCTTGTTCACGACAAACGGCATGCGCGCCGGATCACCGCCGTAATTCCCCTCCAGCACGTCGCGCAAACCCTGTACGCAACGCCCGGCCATGCCCCGTTCCGGATCGGGAGAGAGCCGCGTCGTGCGGCTTCCGCTGGCGAAGTGGTGGAACAAGCGCAAGCGGTCGGCAAGATCGGCATCCCTCAGGGGCGAGTCAGCCGGCAGGGGCTCGGTCTCAAAAACGTCGAGCGCCGCGCCCGCCAAGTGCCCGGCCCGCAACGCGCGAACCAGCGCCGCCTCGTCCACCACCGGGCCCCGTGCCGTATTGATCAGATAGGCAGTGGACTTGCACCACCCCAGTGTCGTGTCGTTGATCAAGTGCTGGGTGGGATGCGGGCTTTGTCCGGGGCGCAGGAGCGGGACATGCAGGCTGATGAAATCCGCTTCGCTCAATACCGTCCGCAGGTCACCAAAGGCCAGCGTAGCGCGCGTCGCACGATAGCCCAGTTCGAAGCGCAGATCCATCTCGCGCTGCACGGCGGCGCGCAGAACCTCGTCCTCGCCGCGCCCGCTGTAGCAGCGAATCTCCATGTCCATGCCGACGCATTTACGGATGAACGCCCGCCCGATGCGGCCGGTCCCGATGACCGCCACCGTTTTCCCCGTCACCTCGTCACCCAGAAAAGGGAGCGAAGGATGCCAAGCGCCCCACTGTTGCTGACGTACCAGTTGCTCGCTCGGCCAGAGCTTGCGGGCCACCGCGCCCATCATGAAGAAGGCGAACTCCGCGGTGGCCTCGGTCAGCACATCCGGCGTATGCGTGAAGGGGACACCGTGACGGTTGGCAGCGGCGCGATCAATGTTGTCCACCCCAACCGCGTCCTGCGCCACCACCTTGAGCCGTGGCGCACCCGCCGCGAAGACCGCTTCGTCCACCCGATCGCGCAGCGTGGTAATGAGCCCGTCTACACCTTCCCGCAGCTTGCTCAACAACACCTCGGCCGGGGGGGCTCCAGGATGTTCATAGACCTCCAGTGCGTAGCCGTGCCGGCGCAGGAGGTCCAACGCCTGGCTCCCGATGTCGGCCGTGGCGAAGATGCGGAAGCGATCAACCATGCCCCGAATGGTACGACGTCGCGGGGCTGACGTGGACAGTCCGCATCGATGCGCCTTTCAGCGTCTCGCCCGGGACTGCGAGCTTGCGCGTTGCAACGTGACAACAACAGACACGCTCATGACTCACTTTGAGCTGTCCAGCAGAAGCTTAAATTATGTCGCGCCCGCACCGTGCCCGTCAGGAGAGGGCCGACGCTGAGACCAGAGGACATCCGGTTGGGTGGGGTGCCTTGACCGAGTGGACAAAGTTGCTCATACTCGCGCCAGTTAGGACCGTCGCTTGACAGTTGCAGACGGGTGCCGCGAACGGGGATATAAGTCATGCGGGGGGGGCGTCCCGCGGTGGCGCTCCTCTGATGGGTTGTTTCAAGATGACTGGGCGTGGGTGCGAAGTGGAATGTTTCCAGGCACGACTCGCCGCGAGTAACTCGCCGATGTCTCGCGATCTACTCCACCCTTGTGCGCCGGGTGAGTCAGGAGCCCTATGAGCCGGACGGATCTTGCCCGCACTCCGCAGCGGCTGACACCTCGGGAACAGCAGATCGTGCGATTGGTCTTACGCGCCCAGGGGGTGGCGGCGATTGCGCGCACCCTCGTCCTGAGCGAGCATACCGTCAAGGATCATCTGAAGTCCGTCTACCAGAAACTGCAGGTGCATTCCGCGCGCGAGTTGCTGGTCAAACTGCACGGCCAAGGTCCGGCACCGGCGCCGACCGAGTTGCCGCTGCTCGATGCCGCGGAATCCATCATGGCAGCGGCTCATACGAACGCACTGTTATCGGCCCTCCTGGCGGCAGTGGAGCGGTGCGTGAGCCCGCGTGCCTTGCACGTGGTGCAGTGGCGGCTATCGGGAACGCAGGTCGAACTCACTCCGACGGCGCCCGGGATGCGTGTCTGCCTTGTCAACCGCGTTTGGGCGGAGACGGCAACCAACGACGGGGTTTCCCAGGGCCGCCTGGGCGCGCAGGTGCTGACGGCACTCGGCCTGTCCGGCCCGACCTGGGGATTCCTCCTCCTGATCAAGCCGCGCTATCTACTCTTGGTGGCGCCTCCCACTCGCCTGCTCACCTTGCCGCCCCAGGACTACAAGGTCATCTGCTTCCTGGTACGCCTGACCGAGACGCGCGCAGGCGAGATGCGAGCTGGACGCGGCATGGCCGGCGCGGGAGCATAGACGCCGACGCCGGGCGGAAAGGTGTGAAGATCTGGCGAGCGGCACGGCACAGGGCCAGCCCTGCTTATACCGGCTGATTCGCGGGTCGCGGCGAGGCGCTCGCACCCACTGAACCACCGCCCACCGCGGCAATCAGACTGAGCAGGGACAGCCAGAATCCGCCCCATGCCACCGCACTCGCGCCAGAGGCCGCGCCCTGCGCGACCTGCCGTCCCACCTTCGCTGGGCTGACGCCTCCGGTGCTTTGCTGGGCCTGTACTGCGGCCTGGTTCAGGAGACTGTTGGCCTGCGCCGTCGAGATGCCACCCTGCCGCGAGAGCAGGTCAGCCGCGCCGCCATGGTCGCCGCTCGCCCAACGCGCCGCAATCTCTCCGGCTTGCGCCTGGGTGACGTTGACGCCGTTACTCTGCAGGGTGCTCTGCACCTCGCTCACCGCCCCTTGCGCGGCAATGGGCACAGCCGCACTGGCGGTTCCGGCGGCAGCTTGTGCAGCGCCCGCGGCAAGCGAGCCCACCAGCATCATGGCGGTAATCATCACCAAGCCCCAAAGAGCCACGCCCCGCATCATGCCCTGCGTCCGATTCGCGAGCGGCGCGCGCGCCGCCGCCCAAGCCCCAAAGAACGTGGCAATGAGAATTGCGATCCCGCTCCAGATGGCGGCGCCGCCCGCCAGTGATTTCCAGGAACCGACGTCCAGAGGGTTGACGTTTGAGAACCCGATCCCCAGCACCAGAAAAAGTAGCAATACAGCGGATCCGGCAAAGGCCAGGTACCCAGCCCAGATCCCACTCCACTCCGTGGCTACTCCAGCGGGCGCCGCGCCCGGCTGAACAGATGCCAATCGCTCGCTCTGTCGGCGCAGGAACATGCGCCGTTCCATGGTTCGTACCGTACTCATGACACCTCCGTACTGAACAGATGGATGCAAAGCAATACGCCGAGGTTGGGGGACCAGCGCTGAGACCCCATCCGGTGGCGCTGAGGCACGGCGCCTCGCAAGCTCATCGTGTCCCCTCCACTCACATCCCAACCGGGGAGCGCTGGCAAGCCCCTTCTGAACACCACGCCAGCGCCCCACGTCGAGATGGCTTACGATGCCTGCTGGACTCATGAGCCCTTCCGAACCCTCCCCCACCACCCAAGTCTTCGCGGTTCTTGGTGTCGATCCCGAGGTCAACGCCTACGCCATGGCGAAGTACAGCCGTTCCGCGCTCTCCATGCGAGACAGCCTGGAGGAGATTGATGCGCAACGGGCGGAAAAGTTCCTCAACACCTTTTACTTCCAGTATGGCCATCGCTCGATCGCGGACCTGGCACACATCAGCTTCGCCGTGGAACGCCTCTCCATGCTGGCGGCGATCGAGTTGGCGGACGAGACGCGCTGGGACGGCCAGGAACGCTCCACCCGTTACCAGGAGTTTCGCCGCACGGGATGGTTCACGCCTTCCGGGCTGGCGACGGAGGCGCAGCCTGGGTACACCGTGGCGGCCGAACAACTTTTCTCTGCCTACGAGTCCGTCTCGGAAGCGACCTTCCAGCACCTGACCGCGACCGTCGCCCGCCCCGAGACGATGAAGCGGGAGGCCTATGAGCGCACCCTGCGAGCGCGTGCCTTTGACGTCGGCCGCTACCTGCTCCCCTTGGCGACCATTACCAGCCTCGGCCAAATTGTCAGCGCGCGCACGCTCGAGCAACAGATCGTTCGCCTGCTCTCGTCTCCCTACGCCGAGGTGCGCGAGCTGGGGACGGCGCTCAAGCGCGCCGCGTCGGAACCCGCTTTCGATCTGCGCCAGGCGCGCGCGCTGCATCTGGTCGAAGGTCTGCGCCAGGCGGGCGCCGACCCGGCCCTCATCGCCGAAGCCGAGCTGATGGCGCGGCCCGTGAAAGCCTCGCCCACCTTGGTCAAGTACACCGATCCCAGCGCTTATCTGCTGGAGACGCGCCGCGCCCTGCAGGCGCTGGCGCAGGAATTACTGGGAACGTTCTCCCCGCAGCCCACGGCGGCCGTGGACCTGCTGGACGAGGAGCCCCTCGAGATCGAACTTGCCACTACGCTGCTCTACTCGGCCAGCGATCTACCCTATCGCCAGATCCGCGAGGTGGTCGCCGGACTCGACGGCGCCCGCCGGGCGGAGATCATCGCGCTCGGCTTCGCCCACCGCGGCAAACACGATGAGCTCTTACGCGAGTTCCAGTCCGGCGCCGGACTGCGCTTCGACATCCTCATGGATATCGGCGGCTTCCGGGATCTGCACCGCCATCGGCGCTGCGTGCAGCTTCACCAGGCGTACACCTTCCGCCATGGTTTCGACGAGCCGGACACGATCGCGGCCTGTGGGGCAACATCACAGTACCGCCGCGCCATGGCCGAGGCGGAGAGCGCCGCGGGGGCCCTCGCCGACCCTGCGCTGGCGCCATACCTGATGCCCATGGCGTATCGCAAACGCACCCTGTTTAAGATGGATTTTGCGCAGGCGGCCTACATGGCGGAACTGCGCACCGCGCCCGCTGGGCACTTCTCCTATCGGCGCGTCGCCTGGGAGATGTTCCAAGCTCTGCAGCGGCGCTACCCCGATCTGACCCGGTCATTGCGCGTCACCGACCCGAACGCGCCGCTGGACCTCCTGCAACGTTGACTGCCGGCAGGTTCCGGGCACATGTCCGACCATTCGGTCGCACGTCGCCCGCTCCTATACTTTGTTGAAGAGGTTTTCTATGGATGACGCGGTGATCGTAGCCGGAGTTCGGACTCCCGTCGGGCGCTTCCTGGGCGGGCTCGCGCCGTTGGCGGCGCCCAAGTTGGGCGCACTGGTGGTGCGCGAGGCCGTGCGCCGCGCCGGCCTGCAGCCGGAGCAGGTGGACGAATGCATCATGGGCAACGTGGTGCAGGCCGGGCTCGGCCAGAACCCGGCGCGGCAGGCCGCCCTCGGCGGCGGACTGCATCCGCGCGTTGCCGCCATGACGATCAACAAAGTCTGCGGCTCAGGTCTTAAATGCGTTGCCCTGGCCGCGCAGGCGGTGCGGCTTGGAGAGGCGGAGGTGGTCATTGCCGGCGGCATGGAGTCCATGTCCAACTGCCCCTATCTCGCCCCCGGGGCGCGTCAGGGTTACCGCATGGGCAATGTCGAGCTCGTGGACTCCATGGTGCACGACGGCCTGTGGGACGTTTATGAGAACTACCACATGGGCCAGACAGCGGAACTGGTCAGCGAGAAGTACAAGGTCAGCCGTGAGGAGCAGGATGCCTACGCGCTCGACAGCCACCGCAAGGCCCTGGCCGCCATTGAGCATGGCTATTTCACCTCGCAGATTCTTCCGGTCGAGATTGCCGCCCGGAAGGGCGACCCTGTGATCATCAGCCGGGACGAGGGGCCGCGTGCCGACACCAGCATCGAAGCTTTACGCAAGCTCAAGCCCGCGTTCAAAAAGGACGGTACCGTCACCGCCGGCAACGCGCCTGGGGTCAACGACGGCGCGGCCGCGGTGGCGGTGACCAGCGCCGCGCACGCGATAAAGCTGGGCTTGCAGCCGCGCTTTCGCATCGTGGCGCAGGCCACCAGCGGCATGGAACCGAAGTGGGTCATGATGGCTCCGCTCGAAGCGGTCCGCAAACTCTGGCAAAAAACGGGCTGGACGCGCGCGAGTGTGGACCTGTACGAACTCAATGAGGCGTTTGCCGCGCAGGCGGTCGCGCTGATTCGAGAACTCGAGCTTGACCCCGCTCGCGTCAACGTGAACGGCGGGGCGGTTGCCCTCGGGCATCCGATCGGAGCCAGCGGCGCGCGCGTCCTGGTTACGCTGATGTACGAGCTGGAACGCCGCGGCGCCCGGCGCGGCATCGCCGCCCTCTGCCTCGGCGGCGGTAATGCGGTTGGCATGGCGATCGAACGCATCTGACGCGCGCTCGGCTCTACCGGAGCCGACTCCGCGGATGCCTCAAACCGTCAACCGACAATCCACAACGTTTTTGTGTATCGTTCCGGTATGTTCCTGACCGCTTCTCTTCGTCTGGGCGGCGTGTGCGCCGCTCTCTGGTGTCTTCCCTTCCTGGCGGGGGCGCAGGCGCCCCTGCCGACGGCTGGACAGCCGATGCCGCTCTGGCCGCAAGCCGCGCCCGGAGCCCTGGGCACCGCGCCTGAAGACATCCCGACATTGACGCCCTTCTACCCCGCGACCGGAACATCCACCGGCGCGGCGATGATCGTCTGTCCCGGCGGTGGGTACGGCATGTTGGCCGCGCATGAGGGCAAACCAGTAGCCCAGTGGCTGAACACGCTCGGCATCACCGCCTTCGTGCTCAAGTACCGTCTCGGTCCGCGCTACCACCACCCGGTGGAACTGGAGGACGCGCAGCGCGCCATCCGCACCGTGCGTGCCAACGCCGCCGCTTGGGGACTTGATCCCCACCGGGTCGGCATCCTCGGCTTCTCCGCCGGAGGACACCTCACCACCAGCGCTGCCACACACTTCGACGCCGGCGATGCCGCCGCCGTCGACCCCATCGCGCGCGTCAGCTCACGCCCCGACCTGCAGATCCCGATCTACCCGGTGGTTTCCATGGGGCCGCTCGGCCATGCGGGCTCGCGCACCAATCTGCTCGGTCCGTCGCCTGCGCCGGCGCTGGTGACCCTGCTCTCCAATGAACTGCAGGTGACGGCGGACACGCCCCCGGCATTCATCGTTCATACCGCCGATGATCACGTCGTGCCGGTTGAGAACAGCCTCATGTACGCCGAAGCCCTGCGCAAGGCGGGCGTCGCGTTCGAACTGCACATCTTCCAGCACGGTCCGCACGGCTTCGGACTGGGCGGCAACGACCCGGTGCTCGCGACTTGGCCACACCTTTGCGCCCTGTGGCTGAAAGCGCAAGGCTGGGGAACTGGTTCGTAGTTCGTGGTTCATAGTTTGTGGTTCGTAGCTCTATGGTTCACGGCCTGGGACGGAATGAGGTTTTATGATTTCTCGCGTGGCAGTGATCGGCGGCGGCACGATGGGAAACGGCATCGCCCATGTGTTGGCGCGCCAGGGGCTGGCGGTCATCCTGGCGGAGGTTGACCAGGGAGCTCTCGAGCGGGCGCGCGCGACGATCGAAAAGAACCTCGGCCGCGAGGTCTCCAAAGGCAAACTCACCGCGGAGGCGGCGGGGGCGGCGCTGGCGCGTATTGCGACCACGACCACGCTGGCGGATGCGGCCGCGGCGGAACTGATTATCGAAGCGATTCCCGAGCGCCGCGAATTGAAGAGCGACCTCTTCCGCCGGCTCGACGCCCTGGCGGCGTCCGCCACGATCTTTGCCAGCAACACCTCTTCCCTGTCCATCACGGAACTCGCGGCGGTCACCCGACGTCCCGAGCGCTGCATCGGAATGCACTTCATGAACCCGGTCCCGCTGATGCCGCTGGTCGAGCTGATCCGCGGCATCGCCACCTCGGATGCCACCTGCGCCACAGTGCGGGAGCTGGCGCTACGGCTCGACAAGCAGCCGGTCGAGGTGGCCGACTACCCCGGCTTTGTCTCCAATCGCGTCCTGATGCCGATGATCAACGAAGCCATCTTCTGCGTCATGGAGGGCGTGGCCGAGCCGGCGGCGGTTGATGCGGTGATGAAAATGGGCATGAACCATCCCATGGGCCCGCTCACGCTGGCTGATTTCATCGGCCTTGATGTCTGTCTCGACATCATGGAAGTGCTGTACCGTGGTTTCAACGACAGCAAATACCGCCCCTGCCCGCTGTTGCGCCGGATGGTGGCGGCGGGATGGCTGGGCAAGAAATCCGGTCGGGGGTTTTTTCAGTACTCCTAGGGGAAGGCAAGCCGCCCGTTCCGCGGAGACGATGGCAACCGCTCTACACGCCAGAAGCCCGGCGCCACCCGCTGCCATGCCTCCGCTGCAATCGCGGTCTGCCGGCGCCGAAGCAGCGCAGCGACGGGGGCGGCGACCACGCCCAGCGCTGTCGGCCTTGCTGGCCTGTCTGATCGTTCTCGGTACGCGCGGGCTGGCGGCGCAGGAGGTGGTCCCCGCCGGCTCCGCCGGTCACACCGTGCTGTTTCTGCCGCAGGATGGGCTGGCCTTGGACGCCGCCACCGGGCGGCTGCGCTGGCGCTTTCCACGCTATCAGGGAGCCACCTACAGCGACCATGGACAGCTGCTGCTGACCAATTTTGTGACCCGCATCAATCGCGCGTTCCATCTGCATGAATCCCGTCTCTGCCGGCTGAATCCCGACACTGGCAAGACGATCTGGTGCCGCAATCAATCTCAATTCCTGAGCGGCGCGCTGGATGCGCGCGGGGACGTCTTCTATGTCCAACGGGTGGACCGCGTGGACGTCCTGCGCCTGACGGATGGGCGGCGTGTCCAATCCGTGTCCCTGCGTCCGCTGACCGGGGGACGGCTTCTGCCGTTGCCGGATGGCGGTGTGATGATCGTGGAAAGCGACGGGAACGGCACGAGGATCCTGCAGCTTCTCCCCGCCGCCGCTCCCTTGGTGCGCCAGCTCCCGACCACGCTCTACCCGTTTCAAGGTGACCCGCGCGGGCTGGTGTTCTACAACCCGCGCAGCGGCGAGTTCCTGGATCCGCTGACGCTGCACATCGAGGTCCGCCGCTTGGCGGAGCCTAGGCGACCTTTTCCACGCGTAAGCGTCGATGCCCATGGGCTGGTTTTCAGCGACTGGGACTCGCGAGGTCCGCTGGCAGCCGGCCGCGCTGATCATCACCCTGCCTGGAGTTCACCCAGCGCAGACGTCGAACCCCGACCCCTGGTCGTCGGCACTCTTGCCCTGCTGCTGGAAAAGATTCCGCCCGGCCCTCCGAACCCGACAGCCCTGACCCGTCTGGAAGGACGTGATCTGGAGACCGGCGGCCCGCGCTTTGCCACCAGCCTGGTTGAGGACTTCCCGGAGATGCACAGCGACGGGACCAGTGTGGCGCTCCTCAACCCCAATTACCTGGTCGTGCTGGACGCCCACAGCGGCGAAGAACGCTGGCGGCTGGCCCAAAATCAGTTCCGGTTTGGCGCCCTGACGCCCGATACCGTCATCGTCTGGGAAAACCTCGATCTGACCGGTTTCAGCGCCCGCAATGGCACCGTGCGCTGGCGCGTGCAGTTCCGGTTTGCGGGCAAGAGCAAAGGCGAGCAGTGATGCCCGAGCCGGGCTTCGGTCCGGGAGGCTTCCCCTCTTCGGCTCCCCCCATCGGGGATCTCTATTTTCGTATAAACTTCGCCCCAAGCGTGGTATGATCCGCTGCGTTCCCTAGAGCGGGTTTTCACGAGGACTCTCCCCATGGCTGACGATCGTTCACGCGCATTGGAAGCGGCGTTATCACAGATCGAAAAGCAGTTCGGCAAGGGCTCGATTATGCGTCTGGGCTCGAAGGACGCGATCGTGCCGATCGCCTTCATCCCCACCGGCAGTCTGTCGTTTGACGCTGCGCTGGGTATTGGTGGCATGCCGCGCGGGCGCGTGGTCGAAATCTTCGGCCCGGAATCCTCGGGTAAAACCACGCTGGCTCTGCAGGTGGTCGCCCACGCACAGAAGAGCGGCGGCATGGCGGCGTTCATTGACGCCGAACATGCCCTCGATCCGGCCTACGCGCGCAAGCTGGGCGTGGACGTGGACAACCTGTTGATCTCGCAGCCGGACTACGGCGAGCAGGCGCTGGAAATCGCCGAGGCGCTGGTGCGGTCCGGTTCGCTCGATGTGCTGGTGATTGACTCGGTGGCGGCGCTGGTGCCCAAGGCGGAGTTGGACGGCGAGATGGGCGACAGCCATGTCGGCCTGCAGGCCCGCTTGATGTCGCAGGCGTTGCGCAAGCTGACCGGCATCGTTTCCAAGTCGCGCACCTGCCTGATCTTCATCAACCAGATCCGCGAGAAGATCGGAGTCATGTTCGGCAGCCCGGAAACCACCACTGGCGGCCGCGCACTGAAGTTTTACTCCAGTATCCGCGTCGACGTACGCCGCGTGGCGGCCATCAAGGACGGCGACGTGGTGATCGGCAGCCGCACCCGCGCCAAGGTGGTGAAGAACAAGGTCGCCGCGCCCTTCCGCGAGGCGGAGTTCGACATCATGTACGGCGAGGGCATCTCGCTCGAGGGCGACCTGATTGATCTCGGGGTCGAGAAAAACGTGGTCGAGAAGTTGGGCTCGTGGATGTCCTACAAGGGCGAGCGGATTGGCCAGGGGCGCGAGAACGCCAAGCAGTTCCTGCGCGATAACAAGGACATGGCCGCCCGTCTCGAGACCGAGTTGCGTCAGGTCATGGGCCTGGTGCCCACTCCCACGGACGTCGGCTCGCCCTCGACCGAAGTGACGCCCAATGGCGCGGTAAAGACTGCCGCCGCTGCCCTCCCGCCGGCACGACGGGAAGCGCCCGCGGCGACGAAAAGATGATTGTCGTTCGTAGTACGTCGATCGTGGTTGGAAGCAAGACGGGCGTCGCGTTGAGCGACGCCCGTCTTGCTTCTACGTTATCTTCAACCACGAACCATCCTAGTTTTTCGCGATCGTCTTCTCCGCCAGATACCAGTCGTGGATCTTCAAGTTCGGGTCGGCGGCGCGTTTTTCCGCGTCGGCCTGTGTCTGCGGCGGCGGCAGCACGACGTTGCCGCCCTTCTTCCAGTCGGCCGGGGTGGAGAAACCCTGGCTGTCGGTCAATTGCAGCGCCTCGAAGACGCGCAGGATCTCATCCACGCTGCGCCCGGTGGAAGCCGGGTAGTAGATGATGGCGCGGATGACCTGCTTGGGGTCGATAAAGAACACGGCGCGAATGGGCGCCGTGTCGCTCACCCCGGGGTGAATCATGCCGTAGGCCTGCGCCACCTTGGTGTCGAGATCGGCGATCAGCGGGAACGCCACCTTGACGTTGCCATGGCCCTCGATGCTGCGCACCCATGCGATGTGCGAGAACACGCTGTCAATGCTGACGCCGATGGGCTGCACATTCAGCGCCTGAAATTCGGAATAGCGGCGCGCGAACTGGATGAATTCGGTGCTGCAAACCGGAGTAAAGTCGGCTGGGTGCGAGAAGAGCATCACCCACTTGCCCTTGAAATCGGAGAGCTTGATGACGCCGTGAGTGGACTTGGCTTCGAACTCGGGGGCCGGCTCGTTGATGCGCGGCAGAGAACGGGGGGCGATGTCGGACATGGACTGGTTCCTCCTGAAGAAGTCCCGGCTGGGTGCCGGGCAAGAAAAAACCCACCTGGTGAACCCGGGTGGGCGGCGTAGGGGTCGGAAAGCGGCAGACCTGCTAGCCACACCACGGGCGCATGCAGAAACGACAACACCGGCGGCGCGTGGGGCAGAGCATCGCTTTCAAGGCTAACCAAAACCGACGCCAGCGTCAAATCCGCGGAACGGGGAGAACTCCCACGCCGCCCCCTAGTCTTCCGCGATCACCTGCGCCATGGCGTAGTCGGGCGTGTGGGTGAGCGAGACCGACCAGTGGCGGATGCCCAGAATGAGTGCACGCTGCTGGGCAGCGCCATGCACGAGCAGCGTCGGTTTGCCGCTGGCTTCGCGCCCCACCTCGAGGTCAAGCCAGGTCACCCCTTGACTCCAGCCGGTGCCCAAAGCTTTCATCGCGGCTTCCTTGGCGGCGAAACGCGCCGCGTACCGCTCGCCGGAGTTGGCCTTGTCGCCGCAATAGCGGCGTTCACTTTCGGTAAAAATGCGGTCCAGAAAGCGCGCACCAAAGCGCGTCACGCTGGCCTCAATGCGGGCCACTTCCACCAAATCGATGCCGATGGCGATCAGCAATGGTCCTCCGCTTCGCAGCGCCGGCACCCGCGCCGCCACGCCCAGCCCAGTAGAATCATAGGCAGGTTCTCATGACTTTGCATTCCCGTTCGAAGACGGTATCCGGAACGGCGGCACCAGCAACGGCTCCCGCGCCGTCGCTTCCGCCGCTGTTACGCTCGGAGTTGCTGAGCAGCCTCCCCGGTCTGGTGCATGGCTTCAGCACGCGACGCGGAGGGGTCAGCACCGTCTATGCCGTGCGTCCGCGCCGCTCGCAACGCGCGCAGCGCTCCCTCCCCGCCGACTTTGGTGAACTCAACCTGGGATTGACGCCGGAAGACACGCGCGACAACGTCGAAGAGAACCTGCGCCGCTTTCTGGCCGCCTTGGCCTCGGGCAGGACGCCGGGTGGGAAGGTTTCCGGATTACGGTTGGTCACCCTGAAACAGATTCACTCGGCGCTCGTCTGGCGCGATCGCGAAGGTCAGGCAAGCGGCGATGGCATTTGGACCACCGCCCCCGGCGTCTGTGTGGGCATCCGAGTGGCTGACTGTGTGCCCATACTCTTGGCGGACCGCCGGAGACAGGCGGTGGCCGCCGTTCACGCCGGGTGGCGCGGCACGCTGGCCCGTATCGTCGAGAAGGCGGTGGGCGAGCTGCGCGCTGCAGGCTCCCGCCCGGACGATTTAGTGGCCGCCATCGGCCCTTGCATCCGCAAATGCTGTTACAGCGTCGGGCCGGAGGTGGTGCAGGCTTTCCGCGGACGTTTCGATGACGCTGCCACGCTCTTTGGCGACGCCGAAGGCGACCCCGTCCGGGATCGCTTTCCAATGCTGTTTCTTACCGGGGCCCCCCCGGGTCACCCTTACGACGCACGCTGGAACAACGACATCGGTGCCCGTTTGGACTTGGCCGAGGCCAACCGCCGGCAGTTGCTCGCCGCCGGACTGGCCGCGACGGCGGTTGACCTCCTGCCCTATTGCACAGCTTGTCAACCTGAACTGTTTTTCTCCTATCGCCGCGAGGGAACGCAAACCGGCCGGATGCTGGCGGCCATCGGCCGTCTCCCTGCGAAGACCGGGACGAGTCGCTCGATTTAACTCCTTTTCTGACTGAAAAAACTGTCATGAATCCTTCATTTTTGGGCTTGCACTCCACCCGGATATGGGGGACACTGAGTGCAACTTCGGGCAGTAATTTTTCCCGACTGGGCGCGGTCCGACCTCCCCGCGCCCACTTAACTCCCACCGCATCGGCCCCGCTCCTCACACTCTGAAACGTCGCGGCAAGAGACGTGGTGCCGGCGTGTGTCTGCCCCCGCTGGGTGCAGAATGCTTCTCCTGCACTACACACAGCGCTGGCCGCGGTTGTTTCGAAGGGGGCGGCTACGCCAGACTGTGAGGGCGTGCACTCACCCCGCTCCAGCCCACCGCCGCTCGCAGCCCGCGTCGCCATTGGGATCGGCTTTTTCACGGGCACGTGGATGGTGGTGGACGGACTGCACCACATCATCACCGGCGAGTTCGTGCGCTGGCACGATGGCGTGGGAGCGTGGGCGGGGCTGGTACAGCGGGCGGGATTCGATCCATCCCGATTCGGCCCGGTCTTGATCGGACTGGGGGTGTTGTGGCTGCTGGTCGGCAACCTGTTCTTATACCGGCGCACGCGCGCCGGTTGGTACGGCATGCTGGGCTTGCCCGTGCTCTCGCTTTGGTACGTCGGCTTCTACACGCCGCTCGCCGTGCTGCAGGTCGTCTGCCTGCTGTTGCCCTCGACCCGGCGCGCCTTGCGGTAGGCGCAGACTCGATTAGTCCCCCACCTTAAGCACGGCCAGGAAGGCTTCCTGCGGGATCTCGACCTTGCCGATGCGCTTCATGCGGCGCTTGCCTTCCTTCTGTTTTTCGAGCAGTTTGCGTTTGCGGCTGATGTCGCCGCCGTAGCACTTCGCGAGCACGTTCTTGCCCATGGCCTTGACGGTCTCGCGGGCGATAACCTTGCTGCCGATGGCCGCCTGGATGGGGACTTCGAACATCTGCCGCGGGATGAGTTCCTTCATCTTGGCGACCAGGGCGCGGCCGCGCTCATAGGCGTGCTCGTGGTGCACGATGAGCGAGAGAGCATCCACGGGCTCGCCTGCCACCAGAATGTCGAGCTTCACCAGGTTGGAGTCCCAGTAGCCGCTGAGGTGATAGTCGAGTGAGGCGTAGCCGCGCGAGACGGTCTTCAGGCGGTCGTAGAAATCGAGCACGATCTCGTTGAGCGGCAGCTCGTAGGTCAGCATGGCGCGACCTGGGCCGACGTACTCGAACGCCTTCTGCACGCCGCGCTTGTCCTCGCAGAGCTTGAGGATGCCGCCCAGCGCCTCTTCGTTGCTGATGATGGTGGCGCGGATGACCGGCTCCTCGACCCGCTTGATCTCGCCCGGCGAGGGCAGCTTGGCCGGATTGTCCACCTCGATCATGGACTCATCCTGCAGAAAGACGCGGTAGCGCACGCCCGGCGCGGTGACGATCAATTCCAGGTTGAACTCACGCTCCAGCCGTTCCTGTACCACTTCCATGTGCAACAGCCCGAGAAACCCGCAACGGAAGCCAAAGCCGAGGGCGGTGGAGCTCTCCGGCTCGAAAAAGAAGGACGCATCGTTCAAGCGCAGTTTTTCGAGCGCCTCGCGCAAATCGCCGTGCCGATCGCTCTCGATGGGGTAGAGGCCGGCAAAGACCATGGGCTTGATCTCTTCGAAGCCGGGCAGCGGAGCGGCCGCAGGACGTTCGTCGTCCGTCACCGTGTCACCGATCTTGGCGTCGGCCACCCGTTTGATGTTCGCCACGATCAAGCCGACCTCGCCCGCCGAGAGGCTGGGCACGGGCACCGGCTTGGGGGTGCGCACCGCCAGTTGTTCAACGAGAAAACGTTCGCCGTTGATCATCAGGCGAATGCGCTGCCCGAGCGAGAGGGTGCCCTGCATGACGCGCACCAGCAGGATCACGCCCCGGTAGGGATCGAACCAGGAGTCGAACAACAACGCCTGTAACGGGGCGTCCACCGTGCCCGCCGGGGGCGGGATGCGCCGCACGATCGCCTCCAGCACCTCGTCGGTACCCAGGCCCGTCTTGGCGCTGGTCAGGACGGCATCGCTGGCGTCCAGGCCGATGACGTTCTCAATCTGCTCGCGCACCCGCTCCACGTCGGCGCTCGGCAGATCCACCTTGTTGATGACCGGGATGACCGTCAGGCCCTGGTTGACCGCGAGGTAGGAGTTGGCTACGGTCTGCGCCTCCACCCCTTGCGCGGCATCCACCACCACCAGGGCTCCCTCGCAGGCTGCCAGGCTGCGCGACACCTCGTACGAGAAGTCGACATGGCCCGGTGTGTCGATCAGGTTGAGCTGGTAATCGAGGCCGTCAAGGGCGCGGTAGGTGAGCCGGACGGCGTGCGCCTTGATGGTGATGCCCCGTTCGCGCTCAAGATCCATGGCATCGAGCACCTGTTCCTGCATCTCGCGCGCCGTGAGCGCCCCGGTGCGCTCCAGCAAGCGATCCGCGAGGGTGCTCTTGCCGTGGTCGATGTGGGCCACGATCGAAAAATTTCGGATGAAGCGAGGTTCCATCGGCGGGGAGCGAAAACCGGGTCGCAGGCAGCGGGAAACCCGGTCAATTCCGGGCTTTAATGTGCCCCTTCCACTCTACACGGGTTGTCGGTTTTCGGTTGTCGGTTGTCGGGAAAACACCCATTCGACGTGGGTACTAACCTTGCCCGGGGCACAGGCTGTCTCGCCGGGAACCGTCCACCTTCGAACGCTTCCGCTCCACTCTCCCCGCCCCACGCGTCACGTCACCGGAGCCCGCGTAGCGGGCGAACCGCCCGTAGCCTGGGGCGCAAAGCCCCAGGAAATCCGAAGCCGCGTACGCAGAACCGGCGTCAGCCCGTGACCCGCAACGGACCGCGGCCGCCTTGCGGGCCGCCTTGCGGGTTCATCCCGGCACGCGGCCAAACCGCTGTGTTTTGTGTTGCCGACAACCGCTCAGGGCACTGCGCACAGGAGATCGAGTGCGTCGGGCACCACATCCAGGCGCACCGGCGTCGAGCCGGCGGCTTCGCCGTCCAGTTCCAGCGCCACCGCGTGCCCGCTCAGCGTCGCCGCGTGCGGCTCGCCGTGGAAGACGCCCGGCGCCAGGTGCAGCCGTCCCGCGATCAAATGCGCTGCGGCGAGCAACACTGACCCGCCGGGACGCAAACCAACCAGCGTGGGCGTCAGCAAGGCGCGCCGCCGCCCCAGTCGGAACCCGCCGGCGTAGTACTGTGCCAAGCCGAAGATCACCAGCGTCGCCTCCGCTGATTCATCCCCGTAGCGCACCTGCATCGGCTTGGCGTGAAACCGGAACAGTTCCCGCAGGGCCGTCCTCACGAAGGCCAGCTTTCCCCAGCGGCGCTTCTCACCAGCACCTACCGCCGCCACCACATGGGCGTCAAAACCGGCACTAGCCAATGCCAGGAAGTAGACCACCCGACCGTCCTCGTACGTGGCGCGTCCGATGGGAATCCGCCGCGGCTGCGTGTGCGGCAGGGCGCGCGCCGCGGCCAGCAGGTTTCGTGGGGCGCCGATCTCGCGCGCAAATACGTTGGCCGTGCCGGCCGGCAGCAACGCCAGGTGCGGCTTCGGCAACGCGGTCGCAGCGGCGTCCATGATCACACCGCCCACTTGTGCCAACGTTCCATCGCCACCGCAGGCGATCAGCACGTCGTAGCCCGCCGCCACCCCGCGCCGCGCCGCGGGTTCCGCCCCGCCAGCGGCTTCTGTTTCCGCCAGATCAACCCGCCATCCGGCCGCGCGCAACAGCCCCGCTGCCGCTTCCACTGCTGTCCGGCGGCGTTCCGGACGGCGTCCGGCAATGGGGTTCCAGATCAAAAGCGCATGCGGGTTGGTCAGACTCATGCCGGCGCCGAGTGTAGCAGCGAGCGCACGAGAGGCATGCTGTTCCACCCCTTCCTCCCCCACCCCTTCCTC